>Ga0308163_10000096_pt1 | contig 263771 bp, 229 predicted proteins | sample PhyTR1_FD_201037 | JGI IMG/M metagenome (GOLD analysis project Ga0308163, IMG submission 201037) | Phyllosphere microbial communities from UC Gill Tract Community Farm, Albany, California, United States - DLSLT.R1 | ecosystem: Host-associated > Plants > Phyllosphere > Unclassified | place...
ATGATGCCCATCTACCTAAAATTTTTGATGCGTTAGAGATAACGAAAGAAAATGGACAAAAAATTGTTTTAGAAGTTCAACAGCACTTAGGTGAAGACCGTGTACGTGCAATTTCAATGGACTCTACAGACGGTTTAGTTCGTGGTATGAAAGTAGTTGATACTGGCGCTGCGATTAAAATGCCAGTTGGCGACCAGATTAAAGGTCGTTTATTTAATGTAGTTGGTGAAGCGATTGACGGTATTAACGCAGTTGATAAAACTGATGGTCGTCCTATCCATGCTACTCCTCCTAAGTTTGAAGATTTATCTACCGAAACTGAAGTACTTTTTACAGGTATTAAAGTAATCGATTTATTAGAGCCTTATGCTAAAGGTGGTAAAATCGGTTTGTTTGGTGGTGCTGGTGTAGGTAAAACAGTATTGATTATGGAGTTGGTAAACAACATCGCTAAAGCTTATGCTGGTTTATCAGTATTCGCAGGTGTTGGTGAGCGTACTCGTGAGGGTAACGATTTACTTCGTGAGTTTATCGAATCAGGTGTAATCAACTATGGCGACGAATTCTTACACTCAATGGAAAAAGGTGGATGGGATTTGAAAGCTGTTGATACCGAAAAATTAAAAGAATCTAAAGCAACATTGGTTTTCGGACAAATGAACGAGCCTCCTGGTGCACGTGCACGTGTGGCATTATCAGGATTAACAGTTGCAGAATATTTCCGTGATGGTGATGGCGAAGGCGCTGGAAAAGATATCCTTTTCTTCGTTGATAACATTTTCCGTTTTACTCAGGCAGGTTCTGAGGTATCGGCTCTATTAGGTCGTATGCCATCAGCAGTAGGTTACCAACCAACATTGGCAACTGAGATGGGTTTAATGCAAGAGCGTATTACTTCAACAAAACGTGGATCAATTACATCAGTACAAGCGGTATATGTACCTGCGGATGATTTAACTGACCCGGCTCCGGCAACAACCTTTGCCCACTTAGATGCTACTACAGTACTTTCACGTAAAATTGCCGAGTTAGGTATTTATCCTGCGGTAGATCCATTGGATTCTACTTCACGTATCCTTTCTCCTGCTGTTTTAGGTGATGAACACTATAACACTGCACAACGTGTTAAAGAAACTTTACAACGTTATAAAGAATTACAAGATATCATCGCGATCTTAGGTATGGACGAATTATCTGAAGAAGATAAATTAGTAGTATCAAGAGCTCGTCGTGTTCAACGTTTCTTATCTCAACCTTTCCACGTAGCTGAGCAGTTTACAGGCTTAAAAGGTGTATTGGTTGACATTAAAGATACCATCAAAGGATTTAACATGATCATGGATGGTGAAGTTGATGAGTACCCTGAAGCTGCATTTAACTTAGTTGGTAGCATTGAAGATGCGATCGAAAAAGGTAAAAAATTATTAGCAGAAGCGAACTAAGAGAGACGTGAGACACTAGATATGAGATATGAGAGAGACTTGGTCTCAAATCTCATGTCTCAAATCTCAAATCTAAAAAGAATGAATTTAGAAATATTAACTCCAGATAAAAAAGTTTTCGAAGGTGAAGTAACAGCTGTTACGGTTCCTGGTACTTTAGGCTCTTTCCAGATTTTAAAAGACCACGCCGCCATCATCTCTACTTTAGAAGATGGAGAAGTTATTATAAAAGCAAATAAAGTTGATGAACAGCGCTTTTTTATTAAAGGCGGTGTGGTTGAGGCCATCCACAACAAAATTGTGGTTTTAGCTGAAGGTATAGCTTAAGCAAATAATTAACTCATTTAGAAAGCCTTCTGATTTTAAAATCGGGAGGCTTTTTTTTTAAAAATAATATTTCAAAACAAATACTTATCCTTGACGTTAGTAACGCTACTCAATACTATGATACTATCATTTGGATCTAAAGACACAGAAAAATATGGAATGGTATCAGGGTTTCTAAAATGCCGTTAGAAATCCAGACTATTGGGCGAAGAAAATTGAGGATGATTAGCAGTTCACAAAACATTCAGGACTTAACGATACCTCCATCCAATAAATTGGAAAAGAAGAAAGGCAATCTTAAAGATTAATACAGTATCCGTATTAACGACCAATGGAGAATAATTTTTAAGTGGGAAAATGGAAATGCAAGTGAAGTTGAAATTATAGATTATCATTAAAAAATGGAAAAGCTACCAAATATACACCCCGGGGAAATTCTAAATGAAGAGTTTTTAGTCCCTTTAAATATTACGGCCTATCGTTTGGCAAAGGAAACAAATATTCCTCAAACCCGCATTTCGGAGATAATTAAGGGAAAAAGAAGAATTACTGCAGATACAGCATTGCGTTTTAGTATATTTTTTGGCAATTCTGCTAAATTTTGGCTCGGTTTACAAGATGATTATGATATTGAAAATGAACTAAATGCAAAACCAAAAGAGTTTGAAAATATTAAGTTATTTGCAATTGCCTCGTAATTCTATTTTAACTACTTAACAAACCCGCAAACCGCAGCGATAAATGCTTTATTGTTTTCATAATAGAGCATGTGCGAACCTTCTAACTGTACCACTTTCTGATTGATAAACTTATAATTTTTATAATAATCCGGTCCTACAGCATGATCCTCCTTCCCTGTTATAATTAAAGCCGGAATTTTAATTTTATCGGTTAACAAGGCGTAATCCTTAAAATATTCAGGGTATTGCTGCACTTTTGTACTATCTACCAACGGCATAAAAAGCATCATTCCGAAATCTGATGTACGCTTATAAGAATTTTCAATACTATCCATTTTGATAATCGTATTTACATTATTGGCAATGTATTTATACCCAAGATGAGCTGCACTTAACTTTTTTCGGACTAAAGCCGCGCTACTCATTAATTTTTTAAAATTCGTTTCATTTATAGTGGTATCCCTCTTTAATAGCCCATACCCATATTCAATTTGTTCCTGCATCTGATTTGTATTCATAAAATAGGCAATTGTATTGGCCATGATGATACCAGTTAAGTGTTCAGGATATTTTAACGCATAATTAATCGCCAGAACCCCACCAAATGAATGGCTGAGTAAATACACTTTTTCTACACCCAATTTTAACCGCAGCTCTTCAATATCCTGCACAACCCGATCTAAACTATAGTTACCCGCATTTTGCGAATGCCCTGATCCTCTTTGATCGAGGTAAACCATAGTTAGGCATTTCTCCAGATTTGCACCACCCATCTTTTCAAAGGAAAGGAAATCCTGACCAGGCCCGCCATGCAGATAGATACAAACAGGCCCCTTACCAGCTACTTTAACCGATAATTTTATACTATCTGAAGTCAAAACTGTATGGTTGCCAGCATTAAGCTTAAGCGTTGAATCTGGTGAAGAACAACCAGCACAGAATAAGATCAACAGCATCACAAATAAATAATTTTTTATCATAGGTCGGTTTTATAGAATCAAATTACATAACTATTTCCAATAAGCAACAAAACTGATCTAGGTATGTATTAATTTCTTACTTAAAATCAATAATAATTTCTTCAATTTTACCAACCAAATTTTCAATTTTCAACGCACTTTCACCCATTTTAGGCAGAAAAACAGAAAATTTATAATGCAAGCATAACAAACATACCATATACCGTTTTGATATTTAGTCTACAGCTGTCGGCATTAAATAACTAATCAAACTCTTATTAAGAATAATATTCTGTTTAACAAACAAACAAAAGAATAATGTTCCGATTTAACTTTTTTCTGATTTCTCTTGCATATTAATGAACCAAAAACTAAATTGGTTTTTATAAACAATAAGATAATAATGACGATTCAGAACAACATATTTATTACACATCCTGCTGCAAAAGTTGCGGGCAATGTAATGTTGTTTCCTGTCATTTTACTTAACCTCCTACTCTTAAATATTTTATGGGGTAAGAAAATGGGCAGCTTTTAAATAGATTTTAAAAAACTAATTATACCTAAAGCGTCCCGATACAAACGGGACGCTTTTTTTAAATAACAAAACACAGTATTATGAAACCATTCATGATTAAAAAACCAAAGCAACAAACGGAATGCTTATTTAATCATGGGTAAGCTCCATCTGACTGATGAAAAAATAATAAAATAAACAGATGAAATACTATAATTCTAATACGATTATTTATCTTGACGGACAGTTTGAAAAGGCTGTGAATAGCAGTACTGATCTTTATGGACAGTCGCTACACTACGGTTATGCTGCTTTCGAGGGTATTAGAGCCTATAAAACGCATAATGGTAACCGCATTTTCAAAGCTGCAGCCCATTTCGACCGCCTGGAGCGTTCATGCCAGCTGGCAAACATTCCTTTTCCATGGGATAAGCAAGAATTAATTGCGGCAACCTATAAACTACTTCAGTTGAACAAACTGAAAGATGCTTATATCCGTCCCCTGGTATTTTGCCACCCCAACATGAAATTGAACGAACCTAGCGGCGTTTCCATATTAATCTGTGCCTGGGAATGGGATGCTTATTCGGGCAACAAATTGTTAAAATTAACCATTTCTGATTACGAAAGACCAAACCCAAAATCGACTCCAATGGAAGCGAAATTGAGCGGAAACTATGTTAATTCTATTTTGGCAACTACAGCAGCAAATATTAAAGGATACGATGAAGCTTTGCTTTTGGATATGCACGGTTTTGTTGCCGAGGCATCGGGAGCTAATATCTTTATTGAAAAAGATGGAAAACTTTATACGCCTTCAGCAGGAAATATTTTACCAGGCATTACGCGTGCAACCGTAAAAGAACTATGTAATGTATTAGACATAGAGTGTATTGAGAAAAAATTAACTGTAGAGGATTTAAAAAAGGCTGATAGTGCTTTCTTATGCGGAACAGCAACTGAAATTGCCGGCATTGCCTCAATTGACGAAATTGTTTTTCGCCCTTTATGGAGAGAATCGATCGGCTATACGATACAACGTGCCTATAAAAACCTGGTGCTTGAAAAAGTAAATTACGAGGTGATTATCTAGTCCGAAGTCGAGAAACGAATAAAAGAGCAAACAATTAAAACAAAACCAATGACTGAAGAAATCAATCAAAATTATCCAAAAGCCTACCAGCAGATAAATTCGGCTACTAAAGCTTTGGGGTTTGATATGGCTTCTGATGTATTAACCTGCTCTTTGCTTAAAACACTTGCTGCAACCAAACCTTCAGGCAAATTTTTGGAGCTTGGAACCGGAACAGGTTTGTCTACTTCGTGGATATTAGATGGCCTGGATCAAGACAGTACATTGACTTCGATCGATAATGATGCTAAATTTTTAGCGATTGCGAAAGATTTTCTTAGCGGAGATGAACGCCTAACACTGGTTGAAACTGACGGCGCAGAGTGGATTGAAAAGAATAAAGACAAAAAATTCGATTACATATTTGCCGATACCTGGCACGGAAAATATTTGCTTTTGGAAGAAGCAATTGCCATGCTCAAAAAAGGTGGCCTTTATATAATTGATGATATGTTACCTCAGCAAAATTGGCCTGAAGGACATCAGGAAAAAGCAATTAAGTTGATTAAAGATTTAGAATCACGTGATGATTTGCACCTTACCAAACAGGTTTGGGCCACGGGAATTGTAATCGGAGTAAAAAAATAGAGAAATACATTAAAATAGTTCTTTGCATTTATAATAAGTTAGTATGTTTGTGATTCAGTGCTTTACATGAATTTAAACACAAACATTATTAGCAACCTAATTATTGTCATTTCTCAAAAGAGAGGTGGAAATCGTTGCGTATAATAAAAAAATATACAAAATCGAAACCGCCTCCGAAACGAGGCGGTTTTTTTTTGCCTCAAAATATTTACAACTAACAGAACCAGAATATACATTTTAAACAATGAGCGAATTAAACAAGTACAGTAAAACATTTACACAAGATCCAACACAACCTGCTGCACAAGCAATGCTTTATGGAATCGGTTTAACCGATGCTGATATGGCCAAAGCACAGGTCGGTATTGCAAGTATGGGCTACGATGGCAACACCTGCAACATGCACTTAAACGACCTTGCAAAAGACGTCAAAGCTGGGGTCTGGAAAAATGATTTAGTCGGCTTGGTTTTTAATACCATTGGTGTGAGTGATGGAATGAGTAACGGTACCGATGGCATGCGTTACTCTCTTGTAAGCCGTGATGTAATTGCAGATAGTATCGAAACCATTTGTGGTGGTCAATATTACGATGGTATAATTGCCATTCCTGGCTGCGATAAAAATATGCCTGGTGCTATTATGGCCATGGCCCGTTTAGATCGCCCTTCGATTATGGTTTATGGCGGTACAATTGCCCCAGGCCATTACAAGGGGGAAGAGTTAAATATTGTTTCGGCTTTCGAGGCTCTGGGACAAAAAATCTGCGGAAATCTTTCTGAGGAAGATTTCCAGGGAATTATAAAACATACCTGTCCTGGTGCTGGTGCCTGTGGTGGAATGTACACTGCAAACACAATGGCAGCTGCAATTGAGGCTTTAGGTATGAGTTTGCCATATTCTTCTTCTAACCCAGCGGTTAGCAAAGAGAAAAAACAAGAGTGTTTAGATGCCGGTAAATACATTAGGATTTTACTGGAGAAAGATATTAAACCATCTGATATTATGACGAAAAAAGCATTCGAGAATGCCATTCGTTCGATCATCATTTTAGGTGGTAGTACAAACGCAGTATTACACTTTATTGCAATTGGGAAAGCTATTGGTGTTGAGGTTACTCAGGATGATTTCCAACGCATGAGTGATGAAACACCAGTTTTAGCTGATTTTAAACCAAGCGGCAAATATTTAATGCAGGATTTGCACCAATACGGTGGTATCCCGGCAGTATTGAAATATTTATTGAATGAAGGTTTATTACATGGCGATTGTTTAACCGTAACCGGAAAAACCATGGCTGAGAATTTAGCTGATGTAAAATCGGTTATGGATTACGATCAAAAAATCATTCAAAAATTAAGCGAGCCGATCAAAGCAACAGGCCATTTGCAGATTCTTTATGGAAATCTTGCTGAAAAAGGTTCTGTAGCCAAAATCAGTGGAAAAGAAGGTGAAAAATTCGAAGGTCCTGCACGTGTATTTGATGGCGAGCACGATTTGATCGCGGGTATTTCTAGCGGTCGCGTTCAACCTGGCGATGTCATCGTAATTAAAAACTCAGGTCCGGTAGGTGCACCAGGTATGCCCGAAATGTTAAAACCAACCTCAGCAATTATTGGTGCCGGTTTAGGTAAATCAGTTGCTTTGATTACTGATGGACGTTTTTCAGGAGGTACACATGGTTTTGTAGTTGGTCACATCACACCTGAATCATACAAAGGTGGTTTAATTGGCTTGGTTGAAGATGAAGATAGGATCTTAATCGATGCGGTAAACAACATCATCAGTTTACAAGTGAGCGATGAAGTGATTGCAGAGCGTAGAAAAAACTATGTTCAGCCAGCATTAAAAGTAACAAAAGGTGTTTTATATAAATATGCCAAAACAGTTTCAGACGCGGCAAGTGGCTGTGTAACTGACGAATACTAAAATCAAAAAATCATCCCCTAGATTAATTGATTACTAAAAAAATAAATTATGCAGATAATTAAAAGTATTCAAAACAGGATTTATGAAATCAGGGGAGAAAGAGTAATGCTCGATTTCGATCTCGCATCACTTTATGAAGTTGAAACAAAGGTATTAAATCAGGCAGTAAAACGTAATATCAAACGTTTTCCTGACGATTTTATGTTTCAGTTAACTTCGGCAGAGTTTGAAAGTATAAAACTTCAAACAGAAGTAATTAATCAGGGTGTTTCATCACAAATTGTGATAAAGGATCAGCCCAACTTGAAGTCACAAATTGTGACTTCAAGTTGGGGCGGCACCAGAAAGCTACCCTACGCTTTTACCGAGCAGGGTGTGGCCATGTTAAGCGGTGTTTTAAATAGCGATAAAGCTATTAACATGAACATTGCCATTATGAGGGCCTTTGTTGATGTCCGCAAAATATTGCTGAAACAAAGCAACATTAACGAACAGCTAACAGAAATTAAAGAACGTATTGGTGAACATGATGTTCAACTCAACGAACTTTATGATGCCATGGAAAACTTAATTGACGAGAAAATTGCTCAGATAAAGTGGAACGACAGAGAAAGAATAGGGTTTAAAATTAAAAAATAATAGAACCGCAAAAACATAACTATGGAAACTGCACAAGAAACAATACAACAAACCGAGGCGAAAGCAGAAACCTCAAAAACCTTTAAAGGAACAGGCTCGCAGGTTTTGTTGAATGGATTAATTGAAGAAGGTGTAACCACCATTTTCGGTTATCCGGGTGGAGCAATCATGCCTATTTATGATGCTCTTTACGATTATGCCGATAAATTAGAACATATATTGGTCCGCCATGAACAAGGCGGTATCCATGCTGCTCAGGGCTTTGCAAGAGCAAGTGGCGAAGTAGGCGTTGTATTTGCAACCAGCGGACCAGGTGCAACAAATTTGGTTACTGGTTTAGCCGATGCACAGATCGACAGTACACCATTGGTTTGTATCACCGGACAGGTTTTCGCCCATTTATTAGGTACGGATGCTTTCCAGGAAACGGATGTAATCAACATTACTACCCCGGTTACCAAATGGAATTATCAGGTTACTGATGCCAAAGAAATTCAGGAGGTATTGGCCAAAGCTTTTTACATTGCTAAAAGCGGCAGACCAGGCCCTGTTTTAATCGACATTACCAAAAATGCACAAATACAGATTGAGGAATTTCCTGAATATATAAAATGTAACCACATACGCAGTTATCGTCCAAAACCAAAAGTTAGGATGGAATATATAGAGCAAGCGGCCGAATTAATCAACTCAGCCAAAAAACCATTCATTTTATTTGGCCAGGGTGTTGTTTTAGGAAAAGCTGAAGAAGAATTTAAAGCTTTTATCAATAAAACAGGTATTCCTGCTGCTTGGACTATCATGGGCGAAGGTGCTATTCCAACTTCACACCCTTTAAACGTAGGTATGTTGGGTATGCATGGTAATTACGGACCAAATGTGCTAACCAACGAATGTGATGTGCTAATTGCCATAGGTATGCGTTTTGATGACCGAGTAACTGGTCGTTTAGACAAATATGCAAAACAAGCTAAAGTAGTGCATTTAGATATCGATCCTGCTGAGATTGACAAAAATGTTAAAGCTGAGGTTGGCGTTTGGGGCGATTGTAAAGAAACTTTACCCCTGCTAACCAATTTGGTTAACGAAAACAAACACGAAGATTGGTTAGCTAAATTCAGACAATATAACCAGGAGGAAATAGACCAGGTTATTACGCCTGAACTTTATCCAACAGGTGATGAAATGACCATGGGCGAAGTATTGCGCAACATTAACGAAATTTGTGGTGGCGATGCTATAATTGTTACTGATGTTGGTCAGCACCAAATGGTAGCCTGTCGTTACGCAAAATTCAATAATACCCGCAGCAACATTACTTCTGGTGGATTAGGAACCATGGGTTTTGGTTTACCAGCAGCTATTGGGGCTAAATATGGTGCTCCTGACAAAACGGTTATTGCCATTATCGGCGATGGTGGTTTCCAGATGACACCTCAGGAATTAGGTACCATCATGCAGTTTGGTGCAGCAGTAAAAATCCTGATCCTGAACAACCGTTTCTTAGGTATGGTTCGTCAATGGCAACAGTTATTCCATGATAAACGCTATTCTTTTGTAAACATCACCAGTCCTGATTTTGTGGCCTTGGCTAAATCTTACTACATTGAAGCAAGCAAAGTTGATGAGCGTGCAAACTTAAGACAAGCGTTAGAAACGATGATCAACCACGAAGGCTCTTATTTATTAGAAGTTATGGTGGGTAGAGAAAATAACGTTTTCCCGATGGTTCCTCAGGGAATGAGCGTAAGCGAAATCAGGTTGAAGTAAGCTGAAAGATTAAAGCAGAAAGACTAAAGCGAAAAATAGCATAAACAAAACCTTCGTGGCCTTTGTGCCTTGGTGGTAAAAATTTTGGACATGAGTACTGAAAATACATTAGAACATAAAATAGATAAAGCCGATTTAGAAGGTAAGCAGGAATACACCATCACGGTTTATGCCGAAAACCGCATCGGTTTGTTAAACAGGATTGCGATTATCTTCTCGAAAAGAAAAATCAATATTGAGAGTTTAAATACATCGCCATCAGAAATTGATGGAATACACCGTTTCAACATTGTTATTCACGAAGGTTATGAAGTGGTAAGGAAACTTGCCCGCCAAATTGAAAAGCAGATTGAGGTATTAAAAGTTTATTTCAACACTAACGAAGAAATTATCTGGCAGGAACTGGCACTTTACAAGGTTTCTACAGATGAAATTGCCGAAAAAGTAACTGTTGAGCGTTTATTAAGGCAATATGGCGCAAGCGCTGTAGTGATCCGCAAAGATTATACAGTTTTTGCAGTAACAGGTCACCGCGAAGAGACTGATGCTTTGGTAAAAGCCTTAGAACCTTACGAATTAATTGAATTTGTACGTTCTGCACGCGTAGCAATCATTAAAGATAGCGCTGGTTTCCACGAAAAACTTAAAGAGTTTGAAGCTTTCGAACCAGGGGAAGAACTGATAGAAAACGAGTTTTTAGAAAAAGGAGAGAAAATCTTTACAATGTAGTATAAAGGTAGAGGGCAGAAAGGTGGAAGGTAAAAGCATAATGCTTAGTGATCTTTGCGAAAACCTTAGCGCCCTTTGCAGTTAAACACTATAATATGAAATGCAATAAAGCCATACCGATTTTAAGGATATTCGATTACGACAAAGCAATTGAATTTTATGTAAACTGGCTGGGCTTTAAAATAGACTGGCAACACACTTTTGAAAAAAATGCCCCGCTTTATATACAGGTTTCATTGAACGGTATCGAACTGCATTTAAGCGAACACCATGGAGATAGTGCCCCTGGAGCGCATGTTTACATTGATTGTGTAGGTTTAAAGGAATTCCATAAAGAAATAACAGCAAAGAATTACAAATACAACAGACCAGGCTTAGAGAAAACTTTTCATGGAACCTGGGCAGTAACTGTAAACGATCCGTTCTTTAACCAGATTACTTTTAACGAAGAGCGAAACGAAGCTCAAAATACAGAGATTAAAGATTAAAGAAAAAATAATGAACGAAGTATTTGATTTTATAATAAACTCACGCAAGGCATTTATCAAGTTAATTGATGGTTTAACCATCGAAGAACTGAATAAAATCCCTGATGGTTTTAATAACAACATCATCTGGAATTTTGGGCACATCGTGGTGAGTACACAAACGCTTTGTTACGTGCGCACAGGAATATTAGAAGATGCAGCATCGGTAAAGTTTAACGACAATTACAAAAAGGATACAAGACCAACCTATACCGTATCAGAAGAAGAAGTAGCAGAATTGAAAACCATAGCAATTGAAAGTATTGAAAGAATAAAAGCAGATTATGCAACCGGAAAATTTTCGAGCATCACTCCTTTTACAACTGCAACTTATGGCGTGCAACTGAATAGTATAGAAGAGGTCTTGATTACAACCATTGGTCATGATAACGTGCATTGCGGTTACGCATCGGCACTGAAAAAGTATATGTAAAATGGAAGATGTCAGATGGAAAATAGATAAAAAATCCGTGCAATTACTCCATCTGTGTAATCAACCCAAAGGAAAAATAGAATATATAAAACGATAATTAAACTAGAAATTAACCAATAAAAAACAATGGCAAATTATTTTAACACACTACCTCTTAGAGAAAAATTAAACCAATTAGGTGTTTGCGACTTCATGGACAGTGCCGAATTTTTAGATGGCGTTAGCGCATTAAAAGGCAAAAAACTGGTAATTGTAGGTTGCGGTGCTCAAGGCCTAAACCAGGGTTTAAATTTAAGAGATAGTGGTTTAGATGTAAGCTACACTTTACGTAAGGAAGCAATTGAAGGTAAACGCGATTCGTGGAAAAATGCAACTGAAAATAACTTCACTGTTGGCACTTACGAAGAGCTGATTCCAAATGCAGATGTAGTAATTAACCTTACTCCAGATAAACAACACACCGCTGTTGTAAATGCAATTATGCCTTTAATGAAAGAAAGTGCTACTTTATTATATTCTCACGGTTTCAATATCGTTGAAGAAGGTATGCAGATCCGTAAAGATTTAACCGTGATCATGGTTGCGCCTAAATGTCCGGGTAGTGAGGTAAGAGCGGAGTATGTTCGTGGTTTCGGCGTACCTACCCTAATTGCTGTTCACCCAGAAAACGATCCTCAGGGTAAAGGCTTAGCTCAGGCAAAAGCATATTGCGTAGGTACTGGTGGCCATAGAGCAGGTGTACTAAAATCTTCTTTCGTAGCAGAAGTAAAATCTGATTTAATGGGCGAGCAAACCATCCTTTGTGGTTTATTGCAAACAGGTTCTATCCTATCTTTCGATAAAATGGTAGAAAAAGGAATCGATGCAGGTTACGCTTCCAAATTGGTTCAATATGGCGTTGAGGTAATTACCGAAGCCTTAAAACAAGGTGGTATTACAGCCATGATGGACAGGTTAAGCAATGTGGCTAAAATCAAAGCTTTCGAAATTTCGGAAGAATTGAAAGACATTATGCGTCCATTGTTCCAAAAACACCAGGACGACATTATGAGTGGCGAATTTAGCCGTACCATGATGGAAGACTGGGCAAACGGCGATAAAAACCTTTTAAAATGGAGAGCTGAAACCGGCGAAACTGCTTTTGAAAAAACACCAGCTGGTGATGTAAAAATCGGCGAACAGGAATACTTCGATAACTATACTTTAATGGTTGCTTTTGTTCGTGCTGGTGTTGAACTGGCTTTCGAAACCATGGTACAGGCAGGTATCAAACCAGAATCTGCTTACTATGAGTCGTTACACGAAACGCCACTTATTGCCAACACCATTGCTCGTAAAAAATTGTTCGAAATGAACCGCGTAATTTCTGATACTGCAGAATATGGTTGCTATTTGTTCGACCAGGCCTGTAAACCACTTTTAGGCGATTTCATGAAAAAAGTAGATACTGATTTAGTTGGTAAAAACTTTAATGAAGGTAAAGATGGCGCTGTTGATAACAGAAAACTAATTGATGTTAACGAAGCTATCCGTTCACACGAAGTAGAGCAAATCGGAGCTACATTGCGTAAAGCAATGACAGCAATGAAGGCGATTAAAACTGCATAGTAAACTTACAAACCTTGCAGGTTTGCGAAACCTGCGAGGTTTAAATAATTATATAAAAAGATGTCAAAAACATTAGTAGAAAAAATTTGGGATGCTCACGTTGTAAAAAGTGAAGAAGGATTTCCTGATATTTTATACATTGATACACACTTAATACATGAGGTAACTTCTCCACAGGCATTTGATGGCTTGCGCAAAAGAGGTTTACCTGTTTTCCGTCCGAAACAAACTGTTGCCACTGCCGATCATAATGTTCCAACCTTAAACCAGTTGTTACCTATTAAAGAGGAGCTTTCGCGCTATCAGGTAGATATGTTAACCAAAAACTGTGCAGAATTCGGCATAGAGCTTTATGGATTAGGTCATCCTTTTCAAGGGATTGTACACGTTATCGGTCCAGAGCTGGGCATAACCCTACCGGGTAAAACGATGGTTTGCGGTGATAGTCATACCTCTACCCATGGTGCTTTTGGCGCTATTGCATTTGGCATCGGCACTTCTCAGGTAGAACAGGTTTTCGCAACGCAATGTTTATTGCAGTCGAAACCTAAAACCATGAAAATTGAGGTAAACGGCGAACTTGGACAAGGTGTTGGGGCAAAAGACATTATCTTATACATTATAGCTCAAATCTCTGCCGCTGGCGGTACAGGTTATTTTATTGAATATGCAGGTTCGGCAATCGCGGCTTTAAGTATGGAAGCCCGTATGACCATCTGTAACATGAGTATTGAAATGGGGGCACGTGGAGGCTTAATTGCACCAGATCAAACCACTTTCGATTACATTAAAGGAAGAGAATTTGCTCCTGCAGGCGAAGAGTGGGGTAAAGCTTTAGCCTATTGGAAAACTTTATATAGCGATGCTGATGCCAAATTCGATAGTGTGTTAACTTTCGATGCAGCTGATATCGCTCCAATGATCACCTACGGAACAAACCCGGGAATGGGTATGGGTATCCAGGAACATATTCCGGCAACTGGCGCACAACCAGAAAAAGAAAAACTTTCGTACCAAAAAGCATTGGATTATATGGGCTTTGATGATGATTCATCATTGATCGGAAAACCAGTTGATTATGTGTTCATCGGAAGCTGTACCAATTCACGCATTGAGGATTTACGCGAAGTTGCGGATTTTGTAAAGGATAAACGCAAAGCTGATAATGTTACGGTTTGGATTGTACCAGGATCGAAACAAGTAGAGCAACAGGCTAAAAACGAAGGTTTAGATAAAATTTTCGAAGCAGCTGGTTTCCAGTTACGCGAACCTGGCTGCAGTGCCTGTTTAGGGATGAACGAAGATAAAATCCCGGCGGGTAAATACTGTGTGTCTACATCAAACAGAAACTTTGAAGGCAGACAGGGACAAAATGCACGTACCTTATTGGCCAGTCCGCTTACCGCAGCAGCAGCAGCCGTAACAGGAAAAATTACCGACGTAAGAGAAATGTTGGAGAAAGCTTAAATATAACTGTCGTGCTGACGAAGGAAGCATCTGCAACCTAAGAAACAGATTCTTCGTTCCTAAGAATGACCATTTTCAAAATATATGACACTAGAAGTTGCCATACTAAATGTAAAAGCCGGATTATCGGCCGATTTTGAAAAAGCTTTTAAAGAGGCACAAAAAATCATTTCCTCAATGGAAGGTTACATTTCGCATCAGCTTCAAAAGTGCGTAGAGGTAGAAAATAAATATATTCTGCTGGTAAATTGGGAAACCCTGGAAGCACATACCGAAGGTTTCAGAGTATCGGTAGCATACCAGGATTGGAAGAAGTTATTGCATCACTTTTATGATCCCTTTCCAACAGTTGAGCACTTTACTAAGGTAGAAGGTAGTAAAGCTTAAAGATAAAAGATAAAAAGTGGAATACGAGTCTTGCTACTTGGTACTCCTTACTTGATACTAATTGACATGAAAAAATTCACAAAATTAACATCGGCAGTAGTGCCTTTAAACATAGAGAACATTGATACCGACCAGATTATCCCTGCAAGGTTTCTAAAAGCGACTACACGCGAAGGTTTTGGCGAGAACCTATTCCGTGATTGGCGTTACGAAAACGATAACCAGCCTAAAGCAGATTTCGTATTAAACAACCCAACCTACAGCGGTCAGGTTTTAGTTGCAGGGAAAAACTTTGGTTGCGGTAGCAGTCGTGAGCATGCCGCATGGGCCATTCAGGATGCCGGTTTTGATGCGGTAATCAGTAGCTTCTTTGCCGATATCTTCAAAGGAAATGCATTGAACAATGGCTTATTGCCTATTCAGGTAAGTGAAGAATTTTTGGCGCAGATTTTCAAAGCGGTTGATAACAATGCAAAATCAGCTCTAGAGGTAGATTTGGAAAATCAAACCGTTACGATTGTAGAAACCGGGGCTAAAGAATCTTTCGAGATTAATCCTTACAAAAAATCATGCCTGATCAATGGTTATGATGATATCGATTTCATCTTAAACCAAAAACAATTAATTGAAGAATTTGAGGTAGCCCGAGGGTAGATAGGTTGAAGGCTTGAAAAGCTAAACGACTAAAGACATAATAAAATTTACTAAACTAAGATGCGCCTAGGTGCCTCAGGTGGTAAAAAAAATAAAAAAACATGACAGAGCAATTCGTCAGCATCCAAAATTTAAACTTAAAGTTTCAGCAAAAAACTGTGCTAAGGGATTTGAATTGGACCATTAATCCAGGCGAAAATTGGGTATTAGGGGGAATTAGTGGAAGCGGAAAAACCTCTTTAGCTAAAATCATTGCTGGCTTGCAAAGTGCACCTGGAGATGTAAAAATTTATTTTGACCGCGAAAGTCTGTTACCTGCTGAAACCTTATTTGTCGAAAGCTGGTACCAGTTTAAAAACTTAGAAGGTGTTGCCAATTTTTATTACCAACAACGTTACACCAGTCAGCAGGCTAAAGAAACTTTAACCGTTCATGCAGAATTGGTGGGTTATGGTAAAGAAAAAGGACTTCATTTCGATCAGGTTGAACCCATTTTAGAAGCTTTGGGTTTTGCAACATTTGCCAGTTCACAATTAATCGAATTATCCAGCGGCGAACACAAAAAATTGCAACTGGTAAAGGCGCTTTGGTTAAAACCGCAGTTATTAATTATCGATCAACCTTATACGGGCTTGGATGTTGCTTCGCGCAGGAATTTAAATATCCTGTTGGATGAGGTTGCAGAAGAAGGTGTTCAATTGATCTTAATTTGCAACGACACAGAATTACCAAACTGTATAACATTATTTGCCGAAATAAGAGACGGCCAATTGGCTAAAGTTGATGCATTAGAACATCTGGGCAATACCGAAATCCATTTAAGAGAAATTCCAGCTTTTTTAAAAGAATCGCCCGTTTACAGTTCTCAGGACATTGTGAAAATGGTTAATGTAAACATTAGCTATGGCGAAAAACAGGTATTGAAAAACATCAACTGGGAAATTAAAGCAGGAGAAAAATGGCTTTTACAGGGCCATAACGGTTCAGGAAAATCTACACTGTTAAGTTTAGTAAATGGCGATCACCCGCAATCTTATGCCAACGAACTCTATTTATTTGGCAACAGACGTGGAAGTGGTGAAAGTATATGGGACATTAAACAGCATATCGGTTTAATATCGCCCGAGTTTCACTGGTATTTCGATGCCACGGCTACCGTTTGGCAAAGCATTGCTTCCGGATTTTACGATACCGTAGGTTTATTCCAACAATTGCCCTACACTAAAAGCACACAGGTTGATGAGCTGGTGGAATACTTCGGCCTAACTGAAAATAAAAATGAATTATTAACCGCACTCCCACTCGGTAAGCAACGACTGGTTTTATTAGCGCGGACGATTATAAAAAACCCGGAACTGTTAATTCTGGATGAACCCTGCCAGGGCTTAGACCGCCAGCAAACGCAGCACTTTAACCAATTGGTTGACGAACTGTGTAGCAACGGAATGACCTTAATTTATGTTGGCCATTTTGAATCGCAGCTGCCAACCTGCATAGAAAAAAGAATATTGTTAGAAAAAGGCGAGGTAAAAGTCGTCGAAACTATACTAGAAAACGTTTAGTACAATGAAGAAGAACATTTTAGTAATACCTGGAGATGGTATTGGACCCGAAGTTACTACCTGGGGAAAGGCAGCATTAGAAAAAATTGCCGAAATTTTTGGCCATGAATTTGTATTTGACGAAGCCTTAATGGGCCATGCGGCTATAGAAGTTACCGGAGAACCTTTGCCAGATGAAACTTTAGATAAAGCAAGACAAAGCGATGCCATCCTTTTTGGAGCAATAGGCCACGCCAAATATGATAACGACCCAAGTTTAAAAGTTAGACCAGAACAAGGTCTTTTAAAAATCCGTAAAGAATTGGGTTTATTTGCCAATCTCCGCCCGATATTACTATTTGATGAACTTCTTGAAGCATCGAGCATTAAACCCGAAATTTTAAGGGGAACCGATATTTTGTTCTTCCGCGAATTAACCGGCGATGTGTATTTCGGTGAAAAAACACGCTCTGAAGACAGAAATACAGCTTCTGACTTAATGATATACCACCGTTATGAAGTAGAACGCATTGCGCACAAAGCTTACCAGGCTGCACAACAACGTAATAAAAGATTATGTTCGGTAGATAAAGCAAATGTTTTAGAAAGCTCACGCTTATGGCGCGAAACCGTTCAGGAAATTGCAAAACAATACCCTGATGTAGAAACCGAGCACATGTTTATTGATAATGCTGCGATGCAGTTGATCAAGAACCCTAAAAAATTCGACGTGGTTTTAACGGCCAACTTATTTGGTGATATTTTAACCGATGAAGCTTCGCAGATTGCGGGTTCAATGGGTATGTTAGCTTCGGCATCTGTTGGCGAAAGCACAGGTTTCTTTGAGCCGATCCACGGTTCTGCACACGATATTGCAGGCAAAGATTTAGCCAACCCATTGGCTTCTATCCTATCGGCAGCTTTAATGTTAGAAATTGGTTTCGGACTTAAAGAAGAAGCCAAATTATTGGTTGATACCATCGATCAGGTACTAAAAGAGGGCTTCAGAACTCACGATATTGCCGATCAAAACACAAACCGTTTCAAAGTTTTAGGCACCGCCGAAATGGGTAAATTGGTAATTAAATTCTTATCCCAAAAATTAATCACTTCCTAAACTTAAGATTATGATTCACGACCCGAACAAAGTTTATATTTTCGACACCACATTGCGTGACGGTGAGCAGGTACCAGGCTGCCAGTTAGATACAAACCAAAAAGTAGAAATCGCAAAATCACTTGAGCTTTTAGGTGTAGATGTGATTGAAGCTGGTTTCCCGGTATCAAGCCCGGGCGATTTTAATAGCGTAATTGAATTATCAAAAGCGGTTACCAACCCGATTATCTGTGCCTTAACCCGTGCGAATAAAAACGATATCGATGTGGCTGCTGATGCTTTGCGTTATGCTAAAAGACCTCGTATCCACACGGGTATCGGTTCTTCCGATTTCCACATTAAACATAAATTTAACAGTACCCGCGAAGAAATTTTAGAACGTGCTGTGGAAGCTGTAAGGTATTCGAAAAAATTTGTGGAGGATGTGGAGTTTTATGCAGAAGATGCCGGCCGTGCTGATATCGAATTTTTGGCTAAAATGGTTGAAGCCGTAATTGCAGCAGGTGCTACTGTAGTAAATATTCCAGATACCAATGGCTATTGCTTGCCAGACCAATACGGTTCGAAAATTCTTTATTTAAAAGAAAACGTAAAAAATATCGACAAAGCCATTATCTCGGTACATTGCCACAACGATTTAGGCCTGGCTACAGCGAATTCTATCGCTGGATTACAAAATGGCGCCCGCCAGGTAGAATGTACCATTAACGGCATCGGAGAACGTGCAGGCAATACATCAATGGAAGAAGTTGTCATGATTTTGAAAACGCACAAGATTTTGGGTTTAAATACCCAGATTGATGCTACCCGCTTCTATGAAATGAGTCACATGGTGAGGAACCAGATGAACATGCCGGTACAACCAAACAAAGCAATTGTAGGTGGAAACGCATTTTCACACAGTTCTGGCATTCACCAGGATGGTTTCTTGAAAAACCGTGAGAACTACGAAATTATTAAACCGGAAGATGTTGGTTTCCCTGATGCCACTATTGTATTAACGGCAAGGAGCGGTCGCCATGCTTTAAAACACCACTTAGACCGTTTAGGCCACAAATTGGAAAAAGATCATTTAGATATTGTTTACAAACAGTTTTTGGTTTTGGCCGATAGCAAACAAGGCATTAACGACCACGATTTAAACCAATTGGTGGCTTTGCACTTGGCTTAATGCGGTTAGGGTTTAGTGCTAAGCGGTTAGCGTTTTAATTTAACACACTAACCTAAGCTTCCTAAACCTGATAGCAGTGGAAATACTTTTTAATTGCAGCAACCTTGAATATAATGTCATGCTGAGGAACGAAGCATCTGCAACAGATGAAACAGATTCTTCGTTCTCAGGAGGACAGCCGTTATAAAAAGATTGGAACGAATAGCAGGACTGCAATAACCGAAAAGTACCAAACTCTGCTTTACAAAAAACATAAGAGAATATCGGTCTTTATACTTAATTCTCTCTATACCTGATACTACAACAATGAATACTACAACACCAAATACACTAGATTTTCAATCTGCAGCCCAACGATTAAAAGGCGTGGTAAAACGTACGCCTTTAGAGTTTAACGCCGGACTTTCTGCTCATTATAATGCCAATATTTATTTAAAAAGAGAAGATCTCCAGATTGTACGTTCCTACAAATTACGTGGTGCTTACAACAAAATAAGTACATTGCCGCAGGATGCTTTGATTAACGGTGTTGTGTGTGCAAGTGCGGGCAACCATGCACAAGGCGTAGCCTATTCATGTAAAAAACTCGGCATCAAAGGTGTTATTTTTATGCCAGAAATTACCCCTAAACAAAAAGTTAAACAAACTTATATGTTTGGTGGCGACAGTGTAGAAGTGATTTTAGTTGGCGATACCTTCGACGATTGCCTGAAAGAAGCGCTGGCTTACAGTGCCGAAAAATCGGCTACTTTTATTCCCCCTTTTGATGACGAAAAAGTAATTGAAGGACAGGCAACAGTTGGTGTTGAAATTTATGAAGACCTACCGGATTTAGATATCTTAGTGATGCCTGTTGGTGGTGGTGGTTTAGCCTCGGGCGTGAGTGCCTATATGAAAACCGTTAAACCTGATGTAAAACTGGTTGGCGTTGAGCCTTTAGGTGCACCATCGATGGTAACAGCTATGGAACACGGCGGCCCTTATACTTTAGAAGAGATTGATCGTTTTGTGGATGGTGCCGCTGTAAAACGGATCGGCCACATTACGTACGAATATTGTAAGGAACTTCTTGATCAGATGCATTTAATACCTGAAGGAAAAATCTGCACCACTATATTAAAACTTTATAACGAGGATGCAATTGTAGTTGAACCTGCAGGAGCACTCTCTGTGGCCGCATTAGATCAGCTTAGAGACCAGATTACTGGTAAAACAGTAGTTTGTATCGTTAGCGGCGGAAACAACGATATAGAGCGCATGCAGGAGATTAAAGAGAAATCTTTACTTTTCGAGGGTCTGAAACATTATTTCATTGTACGTTTCCCACAAAGACCAGGTGCATTAAAATTATTTGTAAATGAGGTTTTAGGTCCACAGGATGATATTACCCGTTTCGAATTTATTAAAAAAACGAATAAAGAAAACGGGCCTGCATTGGTAGGTATCGAACTTTCGAACAAAAATGATTATGCAAGCTTGTTGCAGCGCATGAAAGATTTTAAATTTGAAATTATCGAATTAAACCAGGATCAGACTTTGTTTGAATATTTGGTTTAAGGATTAACCGCAAAGGACGCAATGTTTTTCGTAGAGAATGCAAAGGCGGTTCGTCATTCCCAACCCGATAGCTATCGGGTTGATTGGGAATCCTAATGCAATAGCTTTAAGATTTCCGCCTTCGCGGGAAAGACGACAATCCTTTTAATATTACTTATAAAAAATGAATTTCAAAGACTTAAACAACAAAACATTAATTTCGGATAACGATATCGACTGGGAAGATTTAGGAGCAGGCGTTAAACGCAAAATTATGGCTTATGATGATAACCTGATGCTGGTTAAAGTAGAATTTGAAAAAGATGCCATTGGCACCATTCATAATCACCCTCACTTACAGATGAGCTATGTTGCCAAAGGAAGTTTTGAAGTAAGCATGGGCGATGATAAGAAAATCTTAAATGAAGGGGATGTTTTTTTTGCCCCATCAAACGTTTATCATGGTGTGGTTTGTTTAGAAGCAGGATTATTGGTCGATATTTTTAATCCGCACAGGGAAGATTTTTTGAAATAAGAGGGAGGTCCGACGTCGGGAAGTCGGAGGTTTGGATGTATAATCTACAGCCTTCCTAACTCCTGATGTACTATATGTAGACACATCTTTTTTTGGTGGTTTTTATGCATTTTGCTGACCTGCTTTAATGAAATACAGGTTTTACCGAAGAACGCCGTCAATCCCAAGAGCCGGAAAATCAAAAAAATAGGTGTAAAAAAGAACAATTGGCTCTACCAAACCTCACACGCAGTGGTTTTGTGTTTCAAGGTCTGCAAAAACTTTCACTTAGCATAACAAACACAAAACAAAGTGCCACTGTTTTTTTGATGTGCCTAGAGGTGTGTGGAGGCTCCTAGCTGGATTGACGAAGCATTTTTGCAAACTTTTGATGCCTCAAAAGTTTGATGCCGTGCGGCACAGAGCACTAAAATAATTTCAATATTTACAGCTACATTATAGCACACCATGTAAGACTTTGGAAGTCAACCTTACACCCTCAACACTAAACCTTAACCTATATCCCCTACTCAAAAGTAAACTTCACATTTTTATAGCCCAAACCTTCAACAATTGGTTTAAGCACCGTTGTGGCATTGGTTTTAGTCTGTGCTAAAATACTCGATTTATTAACCTCTGCAGTCACCTGTCTTTCAGCAGCTTTATAAGCCTCATCTACCAAACTGGCCTCGCGAAAAAAAGCCATCTTCGTGTCGTAAACACGGGAGTTTTTATGATCGATTTTTACATAACAGATTTCGGGCTGTGGTAAATTTACTACAGCGGTGTCCGCATCAATGCTAATATCTTCGCGGGTAATTTTGGTAAGATCGATACAACCTACGGCTTCGGCTTTTACAATTAATAAAACACTGGCTTCGGGTAAAAAATCTGTTTTATTTTTATGCTCCAAAACATCGCTGATCTGGTACCTCACCAGCTCCAGTTTACCAATAGTCTCGATTTTTTCTACCAGAAGCTGATGTTTGCTTTCAACAGAGGTATTGATACTGAACTTTTTGGAGATAAATAAGTAGCCTGCAACAATTAAAATTAACCAGGGTAAGAGACGGAAAAAGATCTTCATATTATCAAAAAATAAGGTTTCAATATGTTGTGTATTTAATCTGTTGCACAATAATTAATCCATAATTCACCAATAATATTTTTTTGGCAAAAGATTTGTAATAGCTAGATCACACACACAAATAAACACTAATCAAAATGAAAAAACTTACCATCCTAATGCTTTGCATCGCCACACTAGGTCTGGCTTCTTGCAAGAAAGAAGTTCTTGTTCCTGATGCAGGACTTCCAAATCAGACAATTGAAACAGTTATTAACGCTAATCAATGGACTTATTCTGAAAACAATACAAGATTATCTACAACAATTAATTTCCCAGAAATTGATGACGCAACTTTTAGGAATGATGGAATACTAGTTTATATCTACCCAAATAATTCTGTTGCTGAATATAAACAATTGCCAATGGTTTTTGATGCTCAAGCTTACAGCTACATTGTAAGAAGAGGCTCAATAACTATTGACATCCAAACTTCAGGAGATAATGTACTTACACCAACAAAACCCACTGCTCCAATTGGTTTAAGGGTTGTAATTGTGACCTCATCTCAATAAAAAAAACATTTAAAACTCTAAAAAACGACTAATGTTCAATTGAACATGGTCGTTTTTTTTATGCTCTCCCCTGTTCAACTGTAAGGCACGGATATTAACGCCGTTTCTTTCTAACAGCAGTTCATCATAGAAACCTTTGTAGTACACATCTTTCACCTCAAAGCGCCTGCTGCTCCAATTGCTGTTTATTTCGGCCCATTCAGGGTAAAACACAACCGAATCTTTTTCTGTTTTTAAACCAATTTTTTCGGCATCAGTTTTCGATAAAACCACGGCATTGCCTAAAATCTGAGCCGTGTAAATGTGTTTGGGGTGTTGATAAATTTCAGCTGGTTTTCCGGTTTGCAAAAGTTCTCCATCTTTCAAAATAAGTAATTGATCGGCAAGAAATAAACCATCAGCAGGATCATGAGAAACCAAAATGACAGTGACACCGGTTTCTGAAGCGATGCGTTTAATATCTGCACGTAGCTGGTTCTTAAGTAAAGCATCAACCTGGCTAAATGGTTCATCTAATAGCAAAACCTGTGTATCGGCAACCATGGCTTTTGCTATGGCCACACGCTGCTGCTCACCCCCACTTAGCTCAATGATTTTTTTATTTTGCAGCGGTAAAATCCGAAGGTGCTCCATCATCTGAAGCGTTTTTTCGGCTTTGGTTTTCAGGTCGGTATTCGATAACTGTGAGGCAATATTATCATATACTTTTGCATAAATGTTCAATGAAAAATCCTGTGTAACCATTTTCATCTGCTTATGGCCAGGGATCAGTTGTTCGTCCGGGCCTTTAACCCTTTGATTTTCGAAAAATATTTCACCTGAATCGGTTTTTAACAGCCCATAGATCGATTTTAATAAAGTTGATTTTCCGCTACCACTCTCGCCTATAATAGCCACTACATCGCCTCTGTTAATATCGAAACTTATGTTTTTGATTCCACCGGCCTGTTCTGCCTGATATTGCTTGGTTAAATTTTTAACGCTGATTAGGGTATTGCTCACGTGGTAAAGATAAGAAAAAGGTAGAGCGATAAAAATTACACGTGTATTATATTTTATTTTTGCACGTATAGAGATGTATTTATATATTTATATAATTGTATATTTATATAAAGACGTCAATTATAGATAATATGAACACCAAGCTAACTTTAACTATAGATAAATCTGTTATCAAACATGCTAAGGCCTACGCAGAACAGCAAGGAAGAAGTTTATCTGCAGTCGTAGAGAATTATTTAAAAGCTGTAACCAAAAAGGAAGAAGTAACCAAAGATGATGAGCTGTCTCCTATAGTTAAATCATTGATGATGAATCGTTCAAAAGTAGACTTACCAAAAGACTATGATTATAAAGAGGAATTATCAAAAATTAGAGACGAGAAATATAAAAAATATTGGGACAATGAGTAATATTATTATTGACTCTGACATACTCCTCGACTTTTTTCTTCAAAGAAAACCATTTTTAGATGAATCTATTAAAATTTTAAGTGCCTGTGAAAAAAGACAGGTAAAAGGATTTGTAACAGGTTTAATAATATCAAATACTTATTATATTCTAAGGAAGCATTTCCAACACAAAACGATTATGGCCGATTTTAAACAGCTGTTAGTTTTCTTGGACCTGATAACAATAGACAAAAATACTATTATTAAAGCTATTGATTCTGAGTTCACAGATTTTGAAGATGCGCTCCAAAATTTTTCGGCTGAAAACCATGGATCAATTAATGCTATAGTTACAAGAAATATTAAAGACTACAAAAAGAGTAATCTAAGCGTGCTAACACCTATAATGTTTTTAAAAACATTATAAACAAAAAAATCCTGTCTCGCCTAACCGAAACAGGATCTGTTTTATTTGTGTGTTAACCTCTCTGTCCTTCGGACATCACTCCTAAAAGGAGAGACTTAATCAGTTTATTTAATTGATGTGGCTTAGTTTAATCCGAAGGTAACTCCGAAACTCATATTCTTTAAGCCAGCTTGTTGTGAGGTGGTAAACATATCGTTAAAGTAATATTTGGTAAACAATCCTAAGCCTCCGTAACCAAATCTAACGGTACCTCCGTAACGAACCGACTGAAAATGGTAACTATCATACTGTTTCTCTTTACCACGCTCTTCGCTAATCTGTTTAATTTTTCCGTTTAACAAAAAGCTAACCTCCGGACCTAAAACCAGGTAAAATCTTTTACCGTTTTTGTTTTCATTGGTACGGAATTCAAAATTTAATGGAATATGAACATAACTGCTGGAGAAACGGTTTTTAGAAAAATGTACGGGCGATTGATCAGTATAAACAAACTCGTTCGAATTTTTAGCAATGGTGATGTCTTTTCTCAAACGGATCAAAGTCCAGTCGAAACCACCTGCCACATACACTTTAAAGTTAGAATTAAAACGGTAGCCAAACTGTAAGATATCAAAAGAGAATGTGCTGGTTTTTCCGCCTTTATAATCCAAAAAATCATTGTTTGGAGATAAATTAAAACTTCCGTTATCAATTAATCTGGAGAAACCCCAGTCAATTCTGGTGAAGGTAATTCCACCAACAAAACGGCCTTTTTTTGGTTGTTTATTTACGCTATCTTTGCCGTCCCTGGTTATTTTAACAATACCATAATCTAAATCCCTTCTATTTCTTTTTGTAGAATCTTGTTGTGCAAAAGCACCTGGAGCCATAACACCGGCAAGTCCGCTTACCAATAGTGTTGTAAATATTAGACGTTTCATATCTGTGTGTTTGTTATTTTAATGTTGTAAAGTTGTAATGTTTAAATGTTATAAAGTTGGAAGATTTAAAAGTTGTAATATTAAGTACTGTTAACTAAAAACTGGGCACTGCCAATTGAAAACTGTTATTTCTTACGTTTACCGATTTTAAAAGGACCAATATTGATCGATGATAAAGAAGAATCATCATCATCGGTACGGAACTGGATCAGTTTATCTTTTCTCTTATCTACTTTGTTAACAATGATGTTAATTACATCGCCCATATTGCGGATCCCTTTATTTTGTTCGTTATCATTAATAGGTTCATCAGTTTTAACAGTTGTTGGATTGCTTGCCGTTACAACATCCACTTTAGGCTGCGAAAGAATAGCGGCGTCAATTTGTGCTTTAATATCATTTTTTGGGCTTTCAACCTGTGCAATCATTGTTTCCTGCTTTTGCATTTCTGGTGCAGTAACCATGCGTTGTTTTTCAACAGGTTTAACAACATCTTGTTTAACTTTTGTTTTGGCAATAGCCCTTGCTGGTTTAACCTCAACTGGTAAAATTGGCACAACATCTTTAAGCGGCTCAACTACTATAAGTGACTGATCTTTAACAACTGGTGCCTCTACCGCTTGCTTAGGCTTTTCAATTGTATTATTAGCCAATTGCTTAGTTTCATTGGTATTATTCTGCTGTTGATAAATCAAAATCCCGATCGTAGCAATCAATAACACAGCAGCTGCCGATAACCAGTAAATGGGAACGATCCTTTTTTTCTTAGGTGTTATTTCGCTTTCTATATTGCTCCATAAATCCCTTGATGGCGTTACTTCTGCATCAGCAAAAGCATCCTTAAATAACTGATCAAAATCCTTATCCCGTATAGGTTGCATAACCAAATCCCTCCATTTTTATAATTTCTTCTTTTAATATTGCCCTTGCTCTCGATAATTGCGATTTACTCGCGCCTTCTGAGATACCAAGTGTTTCACCAATTTCTTTATGCGAATAACCTTCTATTACATACATGTTAAAAACCATGCGGTAACCATCAGCTAGTTTTTGTATTACCTTCATTAAATCCTGCATGCCTAAAGTGCCAAAATCAAATCCGGTTGATGGCTGTTCGTAAGCTTCATCTATCTCCACTACATTTAAGCTGCGTAAATTTTTACGATAACTTTCAATTGCGGTATTCACCATTACCCGTCTAATCCAGCCCTCAAAAGAGCCATCGCCCCTATACTCCTTTATTTTTTGGAAAATTTTGATGTAGCCCATCTGCAGCACATCTTCTGCCTCCATCCTATCTTTGGCGTAGCGCATACAAACGGCCAACATCTTCGCTGCAGTTTGCTTGTAAAGCAGCTCCTGCATCTTCCGGTCGCCAGCTTTGCAGCCTTCCATCAAATCGTTTATCGTATAGCTTCGCGTCAATTTCATTGTGTGTTTGTATATAGAAGATGGGCAATTACAAACAATGGTTGCATGGGGAGTAAAAAAAAGTTAAATAAAGTTAAAATTAGCTCTATATAAATTGATTATCAACAAGATATAGCTTAAATAAATTTTTCAAGAAAGATATAGATTTTTTATTTGAAAATGAACATGCAGCATTTCATCGGGAGCAGTAGTCCCGCTATTCGCTACTTCCGATGAAGAATCGGAATCGCTGCTATCGGGTTTATAAACCGGGAACAGCTTAAAAATAAAAAAACCTCGTAGGTTTCGAAAACCTACGAGGTTTGAAATCGTATGAACTTTATCACCCTAAACCTTCCGCCTTACTACCTTCTACCTTCCCTCCTTTTTCACCTTAAACAATTTAAAATCCTGTTTATAGGTTAAGAAAAACGAGTGGTTAAACTGAAGTTGTTTATCGTTATGATCAAGATCAATATGCGGTTCGAAACGCACATCAAGGTATAAATGCGGGATCAGTTCTTTTTGGTAAGCATAACGCAACGAAACAATATTTCTCGAGCTCTGTCTTAGCCCCGGACTGTACAGGTTATCAGAAACCGATTCGTAAAGCGGCATACCTTTAATCGAAATAAAGTTATTGCCTTTCCAGTAAGAGGCTACTAAACTTCCCCATTTACTTTCTACCCCGGCATTTAACCATAAACCAAAGCCACCTTGATAAGCCCTTCTTTTATCCGGAGAGAAATCTTTGTAAACGGCGATATAGTTATCGGTATACACCTGTTTAATATTGGTATTAATGTCTTTATGCAACTTTATACCTGTTGCGCCATTAAACATGGTTGTAATCGGGATTTCTTTTAAAACATCAATCTGTCCGCCCTGGTGGAAAGCCAAAAACTGAGCAGGAATACTTAATTTCCAGTCATCATTTTTAATTAAAAAGCTTTCGGTCGATAAACCACCTATAATTTCTTCCTTGGCCGGATCACCTTTATAGATCATTTTTTGCCACGCAATCCAGGCATCTAAAGTAAATTTCTTGCGCTCTACCAATAACTGCGTTCCATATTCAATCGGCGTAGTTAAAGTTCTTTCGAAATCGTATAATGGCTCGATGTACTTGTGCTGAATATTTCCTTCTAAACTTCCAAAAATCAAGGTGAGATTACGTTTATGGTATTTTACGCTGAATAAAGGTTTTGCATCGGAGATCCCGTTCCTTCCAAAATCTTTTCTGATGAAAGCACCTGCCGTAATGGCGAGGTTTGGATGGGCATAATAAACGATCTGCGGCTGCAATTGCGTTCCGTACAAAGTATAACCATCATGAAAATCGTTGGTGTATTCGTAATTGCGGACGTAGTTTAAATTGTAAAAGTTGAAGTGAACCTCGTTGGTTAAGCTGCTATCGGGACGGATCCTGTTCTCAAAAGCCGATTGATTAAACTGTGCCGAGGCAAAATAAGAACTGAAAAGAAAGGTTATTAAGAGTAAGGTCCTTTTCAGACCTGCGTTTTTAAACATGTGCTTGGATTTTATCGCCCAAATTTAGAATAGTTTTTTATTAAATTATCAAGTACAGGGTATCAAGTATCAAGCGCTGCATACAAGTTGACGAAAAGCAAACAATGAAGGCTGTTTGATTTTTGCTTTAGTCTTTTGTCTTTCAGCTTCTAAGCTACTTTCTTAAACGGTAGTTTTTATAGAGTTTAACCGCAATCATTATCGCCATAGCCACGCCCATGATACCAATTAAACCATAAATCCAATTGATGGCGTTTTTAAGGATTACCACAAATACAATCGCGATCATAAAAATGGTAGCCAGCTCACGCCATAACCTCAACTGGAAACTGGTTAGCTTATATTGATTGTTTTTAAGCTGTTTAACGATATTTTGGCAGATAAAATGATAGATAAGTAAACCAACAACAAAACCCAGCTTTACCCACATCCAATCAGCTTGAAGCAAGTCTGGATTTAAAGTAAGCATAGATGCACCCGCCAAAACGGAAATAATCATTGCGGGGGTAGCAATAATCTTCCATAATGTAGCCTCCATTTTAACAAACTGTTTTTGGAGAATACTTTTTTCAGGTTCAGGTTTATCGTTAGCTTCCGTGTGGTAGATAAAAAGACTTAAAATATAAAATAAACCGGCCATCCAGCTAATTACAAACACAATGTGTACAGCTTTAAAATATTGGTAAAATGGCAATAAGGTTTCTATCATTGTTTTATTTTATTCAAAATATAGGCCTCTATCCAATTAGGAATATTTAAAAACTCAAGATTTAAAATTCCGTTCTTAATATTTCCAACATACATATGTTTACCCATTGAATTATCCCAAAGATAAGTTTCGTCAACCTTTTTTAACATATCTATAAGTAAATCCATTGTAAGAAAATAGCGTTTCTCAATCTTATCCTCACCAACAACATGGCCACCTTTTTTTACCCTATCTTTTACCCGCTCTAAATTTATTATTGGCGTTTCTGTTCCAATAAAATATAAATAAACCTTGTAGTCATTTTGGTGGGCAAATTCGATTAATTCTAACTTTGACGGATGAGAAAAAACTGTTTCAAAAGAAAATGATTTTTTAGACTTGATTAACTTATGGCGGATAAAGTCAGCTATTATTGCAAAATGATAAGAGTTATAATCAGAGATATTATGCTCTCCCTTTACAATAACATTCTCTTTTAAAACTAAATTCCAACTTTTTACTGAAAAGCCAGCCTTATTATATAATCCATTTGATATAGTGAATTTTTCAAATTCGGCTTGTGAACAATTAATATCAAAGTCAGAAAGATTTAAAAAATTATTTCTCTTAAAGTCTGATTCTAAATTATCAGCATTTACAAAAAGTTTAGTAGAGAAATAAATTGGCTTAATTGAGTTATAAATCGTTGTCTTCCCAGAACCATTTGGTCCTGCAAAAATTCTTAACTTAGGCTTAATTGCCATTATTAAAAAAGTTTAATCCTTTTTTTTTCAACTCTTTTTTTTGCAAAATTTCCAGAAGAAATTTTTACAGTATCTCCATTATTATAAGTTCTATAAACGCCATCAGCCCTTACCTCTGTTCTTCCCAAATCCATAGCATCAACCACCCGAAGAACATCATCCATCGTTTTACTTATGGCCTTAATTACTTGTTTTATCGGTAATTTATCTTCGTCGCTTAATGATTTAACTGTCATGAATGATAAAATAATTTAAGCTAATATACGTAAAATGAATAGAATTAGGCCATTAATACCTAAACTCCTTCACCACATCAATGGCATACTTCACGTTATCGAAAGGAATATCAGGCATAATACCATGACCTAAATTGAAGATAAATCCTTCGGTACCGCGCATACGCTCGAACAATTTATGGATCTGTGCTTTAATCACCGCTTTATCGGCATATAAAATATGTGGATCTAAATTTCCCTGAACAGCAATACCAGCTGGCAAAGCATTTTTAATGTTCAATAAATCAGCATTCCAGTCAACCGAAATTACGTCTGGTTTAGCCTCTGCCATAATTGGTGCAAAAACCGAACTTCCTTTACAGAATGAAATCACCGGAATATCTTTTCTATTGAGGTTGGCAATAATTTCCTGAATATAACGGTGCGAAAACTCCTGATAATCATTCCACGATAAAGCAAGCGCCCAACTATCGAAAATTTGAACCGCATTAACACCGGCAGCAATCTGAAGGTTCAGATAATCGGCTGTTACCTTTGCAATTTTAGCCAAAAGTTTGTGTGCCAATTCTGGCTGGTTATGTATAAAGAGTTTGGTTAATTTGAAATCTTTAGAAGATCCGCCTTCAATTAAATAACTCATTACCGTAAAAGGAGCACCTGCAAAACCGATCAAAGGAATATTTCCATTTAAACGTTGTTGGATCACTTTTATCGCATCAGCTACATATTGTAACTCATCTAAACAATCAACATTCAGGTTTTCAATATCCTGGGCTGTACGTACAGGATTTGCAAATTTAGGACCAATGCCTTGAGTGAAACTCAAATCTCCACCCATGGCCTCACCGGTTACCAGAATATCACAGAATAAAATCGCTGCATCTATATCCAGCAAATCAACAGGCAACATCGTTACATCAGCTGCAATCTCAGGAGTTTTGCACATCTCTAAAAAAGAGTATTTGTTTTTAATTTCCCAATATTGTGGCATAAAACGGCCTGCCTGACGCATCATCCACACTGGTGGGCGTTCTGTTTGTTTTGAAAATGCTGCGTCTAAAAATAGGTTATTCTTCATGATCTGTATTTGGTATCGCGTTATCGTCACCCTAAATTTAGTTCAGGGCCCAACTAATGAAAGTTGCTGGAACAAGTTCAGCATGACGGATAGGCTAAATTTTAATTTTGCAAAGGTATAAATAAAAAAAAAACGAAGTACCTTTTTATCAAAAACTGGTGCTTCGTTTATTCAAAATGACAATAGTCCTATTATATTTTGCTTATTTCTTTTTCAATTTTTACGATAATATCTTTTGATCGTTGTGTTTCGGCAAGTTCCTTTGCCAGTTTGGTATAAGCTTCTGCCCTTTCCCTGTCTTTTTTCCGCAAAGCGAGGTTAGCCAAATGGATCAGCACATACGATTTTTCATTCTTACCCCCTACCGGAAAACGGCTGGCCAACTGAAAATGATATTCGGCTTTATCGTAATCATGTTCTTTCAAAGCCATATTGCCTTGCATAAATTCGTAATAACCCCTCCGGCTTTTTGCCAAACGCTCTGGTTTTGCTACCTCGGCCAATAGGGCCCTGGTTTTACCAAATTCGTTATTTTTGAAATGCTTCGATGCCATTAACACCGAACTATGCTTAAAATGGCTCCAAACAACAAAGGCAAATAACACACCCGAAACGGCAGCCAACTGATATTGATTGTAAAAAACACAAACCAACGCAGCCAGCACAAAAACGGCCATTAAAGCATACCTGCCTTTATTATTGTACATTAATGACTATCGGTAAATTTATAACCTACTCCACGGATAGAGTGGAAATAAACCGGATTTTTTTGATCTGGTTCGAAATATTTACGGAATGTTAAAATGAAATTATCAATCGTTCTGGTTGATGGGTAAACATCATAATTCCAAACGGTCTCCAAAATCTGCTCTCTTGAAACGGCATCATTTTTACGCTCAATTAACAGTTTCAGCAACATCGTTTCCTTTTTGGTTAACGGTGTGATGGTACCATCATCATGTTTTAATTCGAAAGAGTTAAAGTAGATTGTTTTATCACCGATTTTATAAGAATTTAACTCTTTTAAATCATCAGATTTTAAACTGCGTTTAACCAAAATACCTACGCGAAGAATTAATTCTTCCAGATTGAATGGTTTAACCAAGTAATCGTCAGCTCCTTTTTTCAAACCTAAAACACGGTCTTCTGAAGTGTTTTTAGCTGTTAAAAACATAATCGGAACTTCTGCATTCTCTAAACGGATTGTTTCGCAAACCTGGAAACCATCCATTTCAGGCAACATTACATCTAAAATGATTAGATTAAAGCGTTCTTCTTTAAAAATTTTAAGAGCGGTTTTACCGTCTTTAACGGCGTGAACTTTATAACCCTCAAGTTCGAGGTTTAATTTGATAGCATCTAACAAGTGATCCTCGTCTTCTACCAATAGAATTCTTAATTTTTGTGACATAATTGAGATTAACTAAATGTTACTTCAAAAATACTTCCTTGGGGCAGATTGTCTTTTACTGTAATATCTGCATCATGGTATTGTAAAACCTCTTTCACAATAAACAAGCCTAAACCTGTTCCTTTCGCTTTTCTGACATTCTCGTTACCAACGCGGTAAAACTTATCAAATATCAACATTTTTTCGGCATCTGAAATACCCGGCCCTTTATCTATTACACTTAAGTGAATATGTCCATCTATCTTATTTAAATGCACATTTATCTCGTCACATGGACTAGAATACTTTACCGCATTCTCAATTAAATTGGTTACCACTGACGATAAGGCAAATTTGTCACCCATAATCTGCAAATTTGGCTGAATTTGGGCACTTATCAGTTGTTCGTTGCCACAAGAGTGAACTTGCAACCGATCTGTAATTTTATACACCAGTTCTGAAAAATTAAATTCCTCTTTCGGAAAAGTGTACGAACGGTTTTCAATCTTGGTTGCCAACAGCATATTTTCGACCAGATCGTCTAAACGTTCAATGTCTTTTAGCGAATTGTTAAGCAGTGAAACCTGGCGTGCTTTATCCAGATCTCTTTTAACAATGGTTTGGATAGAAAGTTTGATTGCCGCTAAAGGAGATTTCAACTCATGGGTAATCGACATAAGGAAATTTTGCTGTTGTTCTCGTAATTTATCTTCACGTTTTAAGGATTGATGGAGAAAATAGCCACCGATACAAAGCAAAAACAAAAATACCGATCCCTCTCCCATAATCATCGTCATACGGCTGGGTTGCAAACGCACCACCAACGTACCCCAGGAAATAAGCTGAACAAGTGCGTAAAGCAATAATGCGTAAAATATGATAATTGATTTTTTCATTCGTCGATTTTTCCTTCAGGTTGATTACACAGATTGGATGATTACACAGATTATTTTCTTGTTCGTCATTGCGAAAAGGCTTTTTAAGCCGACGAAGCAATCTTACAGCTGTCGCTAGTAGCGAGCATTAAGATTGCTTCGTTCCTCGCAATGAAGATTTCCCGAACGACCTCTTTGTTCTCTGTGCAAACTCAGCGTCCTCTGTGGTTAAATAAAAAAACTTATTTTTTAAACACCAAATCTAATGCTTCAAAAATAGCTCTCTTTGCTTTCTCCAATTCGATTTTCGTATGTGCTGAAGATACGAAACCAACTTCATATCCCGATGGGCCTAAATAAATTCCTCTATTTAATAACTCACGGTGCATCACTTTGAATTTTTCCATGCTACTGGCGTCAATATCATCTGCCGATTGGATTTTATCTTTATCGGTAAAAGCAAACCAGAAAATAGACCCGATGGTAAATACTTTAAATTTATAATTACGTGCCGTAGCAAAACGTTGAATGCTCGCTACAAATTCCTGTGCCTTATTATTCAAATCTTTATAAAAACCCGATTTATTCAATTCGGTTAAAGTTGCAATACCTGCTGCCATGGCCACTGGGTTTCCTGATAAGGTTCCGGCCTGATACACCCCACCATCAGGAGAAATATGTGCCATAATTTCAGCACGCGCACCGTACATGCCTACAGGTAAACCACCACCGATGATTTTTCCATAAGTAACAATATCTGGCGTGATGCCATAATGGGCAGCAGCACCTTCAAAACCAACCCTGAAGCCGGTAATTACTTCATCAAAAATTAAAAGAGAGCCATTATCCGTACATATTTTACGCAAGAAGTGGATATACTCTTCATCCTGCATAATTAAACCGTTATTTGCAGGGATCCCTTCGATAATTACCGCGGCAATTTGATCTTTAAACTGGGCAAAAGCCTGTTCAATAGCTGTTTTATCATTTAAAGGTACCACGATGGTTTCTTCAGCAAAAGATTTAGGAACACCTGCTGAAGAGGTTTCGCCAAAAGTAACCAAACCAGAACCTGCTTTAACCAAAAGTGAATCACTATGACCATGATAACAGCCTTCGAATTTTAAAATTTTATCGCGACTGGTAAAACCTCTGGCCAAACGAATAGCCGACATTACGGCTTCGGTACCGGAACTGGTAAAACGGATTTTTTCTACAAAACGATTGTTTTTGATAATCAGCTCTGCCAATTCATTTTCCAATGCAGTTGGTGCGCCAAAGCTCATGCCATTCTGCATTACTTCGGTTACTTTTTCGCGAATTTTAGGGTTATTATGACCTAAAATTAATGGTCCCCAGCTACCACAGAAATCGATGAACTGATTACCATCTGCATCCCAGATATAACATCCATCGCCTTTTTCAATAAAAAGCGGCGTACCATAAACCGATTTAAAAGCCCTTACCGGAGAGTTTACCCCACCCGGGAAATACGTTTTCGATTTTTCGTAAAGCTCGGCAGATTTTACCCTCGAAATATCAGGTTTACTTCCCGTGTTTACCGGAATATCTGCTTCGTTACCTGAAAACATTTTTTTTAATGAATCTAACATCTTTTTAAGGTTGAAGACTGAAAGGTAGAAGGTAGAAAGCTCTGGGCATATAACCCATAACCAACAAACCATCAACTTTTCACCTCATTATATTTGTAGGATTTAGAACGAATTGTTAAGGTATAGATTGTGGGCGTGCAAACCCTCAACCTTAAAGCCTCTACCTTCCACCTTAAATCCAGTCGTTATTTAAAATATCTTTAATGTGGTAAGTGGTAATAATGCTTACGCCTGCACGGGCAAAGGCATGCATGGTTTCCATTACTATTTTTTGCTCATCTATCCAACCGCGTTCGGCAGCTGCTTTTACCATCGAGTATTCGCCGGATACATTATAAACCGCAATCGGCAAATTGGTATCCTGTTTTAACCTTTGGATAATATCCAGATAGGCTAATCCTGGTTTCACCATCAACACATCAGCACCTTCCTGTTCATCCAAAGCGGCTTCACGCAAAGCTTCTAATGGGTTTCTGAAATCCATCTGATAGGCTTTTCTATCACCCTTACTAGGTGCGCAATCTGCAGCCTCTCTAAAAGGCCCATAATAGGCAGAAGCAAATTTTGTAGCATGGCTCATGATGGCCGCATTTACAAAACCATTTTCATCTAACAGGTTACGCATGGCTTCAATCCTTCCGTCCATCATATCAGATGGAGCAAACATATCAGCACCGGCTTCAGCATGTGTTAAAGCCATTTTAGCAATTACCTCAACCGTTTTATCGTTTTGTACGTAATCGTTTTCTAAAATACCGCAATGCCCATGAGTGGTGTAAGAACAAACACAAACATCAGTAATTACGTATAAATCGTCGCCGAATTGTTTTTTCAACTCACGCACCGCCGTTGGTACTAAGGAATGATCGTGGTAAGCAGATTTAGCATCTTCTGATTTTTCGTCACCAACCCCAAAAAGCATGATTTTGTTGAGCCCTTTTTTCATTCCAGATTCCACATCTTTCACCAGGGTATCAACCGAATAATGGTTTACGCCTGGCATAGCATCAATGGCATGGGTAACGTTGCTGCCTGGTACTATAAAATAAGGGTACACAAACATATCTTTCGATAACCGGGTTTCGGCTACCATCTCTCTCACTAACGGATTTTTCCGTAATCTACGCGGACGATTTAACATATTAATTGTATCAAGTATTTAGTATTGAGGCTAATCAAGATTTTAGTATCGAGTATCAAGGCAGGAGCATTTTTAACCCTAAATCATCTACCTTTCTACCTTATTTCTATTCCAAAAACCGCTTCTGCTAATCCAATTTCATCTGGCGAGTATGGCAAAGCATATTTCACACCCATTTCATCAAATTTCTTACCCGTAGAGTTTCCAATTGCAATTACCTGCTGACCGGGTTCTAATAAATTATCGGCGAAATATGCATCAACGTTTGATGGACTGGTAAAAATCAGCACATCGGCATAACTTTGGTCAATATCTTCTTCGATAACGGTTTCGTAAATCGGCAGATCGATTATTTTAGCATCAGCTGGTAACGATTTTTGGATAGACTGCAAAGAATCCTGCGCTCTTGGGAACAATATCTGCTGACCGCTAACCAATTTTGCAAAATCTTCAGCTACTTCTGTAATATCACCACTTGTACCAACGAAATCGGCAAAATGGCCAAATTTACGCAAGGCATCTTCTGATCCTCTTCCCACTACACCAAATTTTGTTTTCTTTGGCAATACCGGTTTTAAATTGAAAAAATAATCAACACTATTACGGCTGCTGAAGAAAATCCAATCTACATGTCTTAAAATAAACTGGTCTAACACCGTTACTATTGGAAACGTACGGATTAACGAACGTCCTTCTATTTCTATATTATTATTTTCTAAAGCCCTTCTGAAATAACTGTGTTCACCAATTTCACGTGAGATAAAAATCTTTGCCGGCTTTTTCCTATCTGTACTAAACTTGGCTACAATTTTTTCTGCTAAACCTTCTGTAGTGTCTGCACGTAAAAACAAACGTTCAGGAAAATCATCAGCAGTTTCTGCCTTTGAAGTCCAGATTTCGAATTTTCCGTTTTCCTTTTGGCAATAACAACCTAAAGGCATGTGGCAGCCACCTTCGAAAAGGTTTAACACTTTACGTTCTACATTTACGGTTTCGGCGGTTTCAGGGTCGTGCAGTTTTTGCAGTGCCGCAAAAAGTTCGGTATCACTTTCTCTGATCTGAATGGCCAAAGCCCCTTGTGCAGGTGCAGGGATAAACTCTGTAGTTTCCAGTTCTTCTACATGTAAATCGCTTACATCAAGATTTAAACGTTTAACACCAGCTTTAGCAATTAAAATGGCATCATAATCTTCATCACGGAGTTTCTGGATACGGGTGGGAACATTTCCACGTAAATCTTCTACTTCCAAATCGGGGCGCAAACCCAATAACTGGGCTTTACGACGGTTGGATGAAGTACCTACCATGGCACCTTTTTTTAGTGAAAGTTTCTGCGAAACATCAACACAATCTTTTAATATCAAAAGGTATTCGCTGGCTTCTTCACGTGGAGGTAAAGCAGCAATGGTTAATCCTTCAGGATGTGTAGTGGGTAAATCTTTAAGGCAATGTACAGCCAAGTCGATTGTGCCACCCAAAAGCTCTTCTTCAAGTTCTTTGGTAAAAAAGCCTTTGCCTTCCAGTTTATCCAATCTTAAATTCAGGATTTTATCACCCTGTGTTTTAATGATTTTTATTTCTGCTTCAATTCCGATGGCCGCCAATTCATCTTTTATATGATTTGCTTGCCATAATGCCAGGTCGCTACCGCGTGTTCCGATGGTTAATTTCTTCACTATAAAGGTTAAATGAGTTGCAAATTTAATTTAATTAGTGGTTTATACCATGAATTGTTTAAAAATGAGACAGTGAGGTTACAGAAGGGATAATTTAAAGGATTTCTATGACATTAGGAGATTGGTAATGTAACTTTTTGTCATTCTGAGCGCAGCGAAGAATCTGTAACCGATGCATATTGGGTACAACTATTAATGACGTAAATATTTTTTTTTCCTACAGCACAATCTTGCCTCGGCTCGCCGCCGCCGTTGGGCTCTTTCTTTTTGCTGCCAAAAAGACCAGCGAAGCTAGCTTGAATGCCATTGAAAATATAAAGCCCCATGAAAAAACAAAAACCACCGGCTGAAAATTTTTCTTTCAAAGTCAGTAGATTGGCTTGGTTAGTGGAATCCGAAAAATTTATTAGGCCGGATTTAAGTTGAACGGGGATATAGTGCTAGAGCCCTGCTAGACGGAAATGCATAAATAACACAAATCACTCACAATGAAAGATTCTTCACTGCGTTCAAAATTATAGAAAAAAAATATGAGACTTTACGTTCTTTGCGGTTAAACCTTAAGATTGGTTAACCAGGATTTCTTTAGCCATTACCATGGGTACGCTAATGTATTTTTTCTCCATGTAGTTCATTACACGTTCTAAAACTTCGCGTGAGGCTTCATCCATCTGACTGATTTCATCTGCAAATACACCGTTGATGGCCGTATTTTTGATTTCTTTAATCTTTCTTGGCACTTCCTGCATCGCAAGTTCGATACGGCGTTGTTTTAAAACAGAGAAAAATTCGGTTATGTTATTGCTGATGATTTCTTCGGCATGTACCAGTTCGTTATAACGTTCCTGGATATTTTTGCGTGCTACTTCTTTCAGCGATTCTACCTCGATATAATGAACCGGGTTATTGTGGATCACCGCAGGGGTAACATCATTAGGAATAGCCAAATCAACAATTACCTTTTTACCAGTTTCGCCATTTAATAATTTGGCATAAAGCTCTTCATTAATAATGGCTTCGGTAGAACCTGTACAGGTAATAATCACATCAAAACCCTCATTAAAATCTTCAAGGGCCGCTAAAGGATAGGCTTTGCCGTTTAATTCTTCGGCCAAAGTTTCGGCTTTAGAAAGGGTACGGTTGAAAATCGAAAAGTTGGAGTATTTATGTTTGTTGAGGTATTTTGCAATGTTCTGGTTGGTTTCGCCGGCACCAATAATCAAGATACGTGAGTTGCCGCACATATTTAATTCTTTTAATTTACGATAAGCCAATGAAACTACAGAAACCGGATTTTTTGAAATATTGGTATGGGTATAAACTTCTTTAGCTGTTTTAACTACCCGCTCCATAATCATTCGCATGTAATCGCCAGTAAATCCTGCATCACGGCAATTCTCGTAAGCCCTGCGGATTTGGGCAAGAATTTCTTTTTCCCCAACCACCAAACTCTCTAAAGAGCAAGATGTTCTTAATAAATGGTTAAAAGCTTCTTCATTTTCGTAAACAGAAACACTATCAAGAAAACGCTCCATAAACTCAGGAGGCAGTCCCATATCCAAAACGGTAAGAAATCTGGTTACAAATTCTTTGTCGGTTTTCTCTTTGGTAAGGAAAACAAACTCTACACGGTTACAGGTTCCGATATAGAAAATCTCGCTAACGGGAAGTTCAGACTGAACATTTTTCAACCTGCTATCTAGACTTTGATCACAAATAACTAATTTCCCTAAAGATTTCAGGTCGATGTGGTGATGCGTAAAAGCTATTACTTTTAAATATTCCAAGTGCTTCCGTTATTAACTATTATCGGGATACAAAAGTAACATGGTGAAGCCATGTCACTGTCATTAACCTGTAATTTACATCAATTTAGAACGGTTTTAAATAGCAACCCTCTAAAATTAAACCATATATCGATCATGATAAACAGACCAACCTATAAAATTTTTCTCTGGGTTTATGCCCTTTTCTACATTCTGGCCGGATGTAACCACTTTTTATCCACTGCAGTATATTACGGAATTATGCCTAAATGGTTGCCTGCACCTGGCTTTTTAATTTACTTCTCCGGGGTATTGGAAATCGTTTTCGGGTTTTTATTGCTGTTTAAAAAGACAAGAAAGCTTGCCGCGGTGCTAATTATACTGATGCTGATCGCCTTTATGCCTGCGCACATCTACATGATCCAGAAGGCACCGTTCATGTTGGGCAAAATAGAAATCACGACAATTATTGCCTGGGCAAGATTGCCTTTTCAGTTATTATTTATTAGCTGGGCATTTTATTATTATAAAAGGACAGTTTAATGTTTTTTCTTTTTTGGAAAGCAAAACCTGCATTTCATTTTTGGGTTAGTCCCGCTATACGCTACTTCCGATGAAAAATCGGACCGCTGCTATCGGGTTTAATTAATATCGGTCTATGCTACTATTATCTGTTTTCTTCTTAAAGACACGTCATTTCGACCGCAGCGGAGAAATCTATATTATGAGCTTAATAAATAGATTTCTCTCCCGAACATTCGGGGAATTGCAATACAATCGAAATGACGATATCTCTTAAAAACACACAACAAAATTAGATTTCGTAGGTTTATATTTTATACCAATTCCTTTAAATTATGATTATACAAAGCAATTTTAGCCTTAGCGGTTCAGACGGAAAATTAATTATCGGCGATATCACTTTTGATGAAAAAAATCCAAATACGCCCATTATACTTTTTGTACACGGCTTTAAAGGTTTTAAAGATTGGGGCGCACATACTTTAGTGGCCAGGCATTTTGCCAGCAATGGTTACCGTTACGTTAAGTTTAATTTATCGCATAGCGGTGTGCCCGTTGATGACCCAAAAGATGTAACCGATATGGACGCTTTTGCCAGCAACACTGTATCGAAAGAACTTTTTGACGTAAATGCGGTACTCGATTTTATTGAAAAAGCTTATGGTAAAGACACAAAGGTGAACCTGATAGGCCATAGTCGTGGCGGTGGATTATCAATTATCGAAGCGGCAAACGATTTAAGGATCAACAAATTGATTACCTGGAGTGCCATTGCCGATTTTAACAGCCTGTGGAAAAAAGAACAGGAGGCAGAGTGGAAAAAAACCGGAAAAATCTTTGTTACCAACGCACGTACCAAAGAGCAGATGCCCTTAAACGTAACTTTATTGGAAGATTTTGAAGAAAATGCCGCAACATTGAATATTACAGATGCGGCAAAACGTGTAAATATACCCTGGTTAATTATCCATGGCGATGATGATGTAAATGTTCCTTTCGAAACCGCTCAGACTTTGGCAGAAGCCAACCCAGGCAGCAGGTTGGTTAAAATTGAAGGCGCCAACCATGTGTATGGAGCAACACAGCCTTATACAAGCGAAACATTGCCACCACTTTTGTTTAAGGTTTGCGAAAAGGTTTTGGTATTTTTGGATGAAGAATAAATTAATATCTTGAGTCATTATAAATTATGGCTCAAGATAATATCAAATACCCTAACTTTAACAAAAAAACATTTTGGCAGGCACTAATCGGTATTACATTATTTTTATCTTTTATTATTTTTCTCGACAGTAATTTCTCACCTGTTAAATTAAATACTGAATTTATTATTGATTCTGAAGGCCATCGATCAAAAAACGGAAAAGTACATATTTTTACCGCGCAAACCTCTAATAAAAAATACAGAATTTCACCTCAACTTTTTAATATAATAAATGAGAAAGATTCGTTGCAGATCTACAGGTCTAAAATAACCGGCATTATTATGTATTATGGTTTGCGGAAACCCGATGTAATTATTGTCTTTACGAGCCGGTTTCTCAAAGATGATTTTTTTGGATTAATTACCAGCACATTAGGTGTTTTTTTAGCGATACTTCTTTACTTCAACAGTAAACTAGCACAAAACGTTACGCTTCAGGGAATCTTAGTCTTTCTGATTATTCTTTCTTTGGTATTTCTAAGAAATTACTTCGGTGGAAATTATTTATGGGAGTTCTAATTATTAATATTAATCATCCCCTCTCCTTACAAAATTTCGCATATCGCTACCGCTAGGACTTTGGAAAATTTCGAGGTCAAAATATGGTACCGCAGCCAAGAGGTGGTCAAAGATATCAGCAGCCACTTCTTCGAAACGTTTTAAACCTTTTTCTTTCGAAAAGACATAAATTTCAATGGGCAATCCGTTTTCTGTGGCTTGTAACTGGCGCACCATAAAGGTGAGTTCCTTATTGATATGCGGATTACTTTCAAGGTATTTTTCGGCATAAACCCTAAAAGTACCAATATTGGTCATGTGGCGGCCATTAACCAGGTTATTTGGGTTTACCGTATTTTCAGCATTATAACGTTCAATAAAAGTTTGGGTTTCTTTAAGGTAATCTTTCAAAAAATCGATGCTTTGTAACCTCCCGATCAATTCTTCATCACAAAATTTAATACTCGAAATTTTAATGTTAATGTGGCGTTTAATTCTCCTGCCCTCACTTTCTTCCATAGCCCGCCAGTTTTTAAAAGACTCGCTTACGATGGCATAACTAGGCACAATGGTTACCGTTTTATCCCAGTTACGTACTTTAATGGTGGTTAAATTAATTTCGGTTACCTCGCCATCGGCACCATATTTTTCTACAGTAATCCAGTCACCTACCCTCACCAGGTCAATTGCACTCATCTGTACCGAAGCCACAAAACCCAAAATCGGATCCCTGAAAACCAATATAAAAACTGCGGTAACGGCACCAAAGCCACCAAATACATATAAGGGTGATTCACCTAAAATAATCGATAGAATCAACACGAAACCAACAATGTAAAATACAATTTTGGCCACCTGTTTATAACTCCTGATGGGTTTATCGGCATATTTCTTTGATGATTCCATAATGGATACCAAAGCGTTCAAAAATGCATTTATGGCGAACATTACCGCCAAAACCATGTAGATTTTGGCAAAAATCAATGCATAAAAGTGCCAGTTTTTAAAATAGATAAAAAGATAAGGAACTACGTTATAAATAATGTAGGCACCAAATATTAGCGCAAATGCCCTGAAAACCCTAAACTCGAACAATGCCTTTTGCCAATCGGATTTGGTTTTGGCACTTTTTACCACAACAATAAAAGCCTGGCGAGTTACAAAAATCGTGATGAATAAGAATAACGTAACGCCTACCAGTCCGATAAAAAAATAAGAATAAATAAGTTCGCTACCTGCAAGGCCTTTACCAGCCAGCCAGTTTCTAAGTTCACTAAACAGGTATTGAAACTCGGGGATATTCATCAAGGCAATTTAGGATTTATTGGTCAGATAATTAAATGGTGTGTGACTCGTCCACAATGTATCATTAACCACAGATAAAAAGGATGTACACAGATAAAACCCAAACTCCTCGGTCTGTGTCCTCACAGACCGAAATAAAAATAACTTATATAAAAGTGGTTTGTTGGGGCACAAACCACGGCTCGCATTATTAACGATTAAACCTTTTCTACCCAATTCCCATCACCTTTAATGATATCGATCAATTCATCCAAAGCATAAGCGGTAGTTACATTTTTCTTTACAACTTCTTTACCGCGGTATAGGGTAATTTTATCAGGTCCGGTACCCACATAGCCGTAATCGGCATCGGCCATTTCGCCCGGACCGTTAACAATACAGCCCATGATACCAATTTTAATGCCTTTTAAATGATCGGTACGTGAGCGGATCAGTTGCGTGGTTTCCTGCAAGTCAAAAAGGGTACGACCACAGCTTGGGCATGAGATGTATTCTGTTTTACTGATCCTTGTTCGGGTAGCCTGCAAAATCCCGAAACTGGTCGAATTAATCAATGAAAGGTTTTGACCCTGTGCATCAATCCAAACACCATCTCCAAAACCATCGGTAAATAAAGCACCAATATCAGTTGCGGCATATAACATTAAATGATCAGCATCTGCATCCTGGTAAGTTCTTTTTATAATTACCGGAATCTGAATGTTTTGTTCTTGTAATGCAACAAAAAAAGCCCTTTGCTCAGCCATTCCATGCGATGCAGAAGTTTTTAAAATCAGAACAATATTAGGTTGAAATGTTGGAATGTTGGAATGTTGGAATGTTCCCGCATCAACTTCAACAAAATTTAACAGATCATCTTTATGATCAGCTTTGGTAAATTCTTCTGAAGAGAATAACGGATGGCAGTTGTTTTTATCTTGAAGTTTTAGCCATGTTTGATAATTATAAATCTGTTTTAAATTTCCCGGGAAAGAGAAAGAGGGCAAGTTATCTCCCAAATAAGCTAAATCGCATGCCTGATCGGCCAGATTATACTTATCTAAACCTGCACTATAGTTATAGCCAACCGAACTTAAAAAGTAAGGATCTTTTAAATTTTCTTTTGAAACATCGATCATCACTACCGGATGGTGGTGCCCGCCAATATGTTGTACAGGTGTTGTGATGCGGCGGTTGTATTCGTAAGGAGAGTAAGTTGGGCGTGGAGCGTGGGGCGTGGGGCGTAGAGTAATTGACTCCCGACTTCCGACTTCCGACTTCGGACTCCTTAAAGCATATCGATCAGCCAAAGCTTTAGCAACCGGTGCTTCAAATTCAGGATCTTCGGTTAACGAAACGCGAATGGTATCGCCCAATCCATCTTCCAATAAAGTACCTATACCAACAGCCGATTTAATGCGGCCATCTTCGCCATCGCCAGCTTCGGTAACACCCAAATGCAAAGGGTAATTCATCCCTTCTTTGGCCATGGTTTCCACAAGTAAACGGTAAGCCTGAACCATTACCTGGGTATTACTGGCTTTCATCGAGATCACCAGGTTGTAATAGTTCTGATCCTCGCACATGCGCATAAACTCCATTGCCGATTCTACCATTCCGCGTGGGGTATCGCCGTAATGGCTCATAATCCTGTCGGAAAGTGAACCATGATTGGTGCCGATGCGCATGGCCGTACCGTACTCTTTACAGATTTTTACCAGAGGAATAAACTTTTTGTAAATCCGGCTTAGTTCTGCATTGTAGGCATCCTGGGTATATTCTATATTTTCGAATTTCTTTTTATCAGCGTAGTTGCCCGGGTTTACGCGTACTTTTTCTACAATCCTGGCAGCCATTTCGGCAGCGTTTGGTGTAAAATGGATATCCGCAATTAACGGCACGTTGTAACCACGTAACCGCAATTCTTTTTTAATATTGGCAAGGTTTTCTGCTTCTTTAATGCTTGGCGCAGTAATACGTACATATTCGCAACCCGATTCTACCATGCGGATGGTTTGCTCAACTGTACCAAGGGTATCCATGGTATCGGTAGTGGTCATCGATTGGATACGGATCGGGTTGTGTCCGCCCAGTGCGATATCGCCTATGTTAACTTCGCGTGTTAAATACCTAGAATAAGCCGTTAAACTGTTGCAATATCCGCCAGCCAGATCATGTTTTGCCAATATATTTTCCATCTGTTTGCAAAGATAAGGATTGTTGGAATGTTTTAAGTTGGAATGTTGTAAAAGATGCTGGTTAGCAACATCAAAAACTCTTACTGTAACAGATATTACTGGTTTAAAAAAGTGAGTACCTCAGTATTAAATTCTGAAACCTTTTCTACAGGCACATAGTGTGAAGCGCCCTTAAAAATAAAAAGCTGCGATTTAGGAATATTAGCAGCTATAAATTTGGTGTGCTTTTCTAAAATCATATCTTTTTCACCTGCCATTACCAATACTGGAGCTTTAATCTTCTTTAGATCTAAAGCCGTAAGATGTGGTTCAGTTAATAACATGGTAAATAATTTAACCTGATACTTTGACTTAGCATCTAATTTCGTTTTTAAGCTTTCAATAGCCTTGCGAACTTCTTCTAATGTGCTGGTTGAAACGGCATCATTTGGATTTGTACAGGCACCAGTAATGGCGAGTTTATCTACATATTTAGGATATTTAGCAGCCATAATCAATCCCGTATTTCCACCATCGCTCCAGCCTAAAATATTCGTTTTATTTATATGCAGAGAATCAAGTAATATTTTCATGTCTTCAGCATACAGATCATAGGAAAGTGGATCTGTACTAGAATCAGTGCTTTTCCCTTGTCCACGGGTATCTACTGCAATAACTTTATATTTTTTTGAGAACGCTTTAATCTGTTTTTTAAAAGCGCTTATCGATTGGCTATTTCCATGCAATAATATAAGAGGATCACCTGTTCCATAGGTCTCGTAATATAGTTCGGCATCCTTTACTTTCACCCTGCCCGATGCCGCCGTATTATTACCATAATTAATGGGCTCTGGAGTATTGGGGTTATAACCGGTCTTAATTTTTGCCTGGCTGATATCTACCCCATCAATCAATACCTGAATATCGTCTACCCACATTTTACCTGGCCCATATAACAAAGGAAAAAGATAAATTTTTGATGCCTCTTTTTGAAGTGGCAGCTTTAGGCTGTATAATTGCCAATCTTGGGTTCCGTATATCCGCTTCGCTAGTAGATTGGTAAATTGTAACTTGTCATTATCCTCATCATCAATTCTAAATGGAAAATCTGCATGGCCGGTAACATGCTCTAATTTTAGATAAAATCTGATTTCTACTTCCTTCCCATCAAATTTTGCAGGAATAATTAGACTAGACATGGCATAATTTGATTCAACATCTTGGGCAATATTTTCTATCAACAAGGAGTATTTGCCTGTATACTTTTGGGTTGAATCGATTTCAACTTTATATCCACTTTTGGTTATACCCGTATTCCACCCAATAGAAGACTTAGGATTAGGGATTATTTTTTCGAAACCTAAATTATATTCATCCTTAACAGGTTTTAACGAATCTGATGATATTTGGCAAAAAGAAGTAAACTGATAAAAAGCAAAGACCGTGGTGAGAAATGTACGTAGCATGTTAGATTAATTTTACTAAAACTAATCAATAGAATAATAGCTTAATTCATATTTAACATCTTTTAACTGAAAGCAGAAATTGAAATTGGATTATTTTATGCCGTGAACTAGCTTTGGCCACATTGCACCGGCCCAGGTTTAATAAACGGGATGGAAGCGGCATCCTTTGACTGTAAGCCTGAGCGTAGTCGAAGGCCAGGCAAAGATACAGTGAACAGCCCGGCTAACGAAAATAGCAGTATTACCCCTGCTTTTCTAACTTATATTAACCTGTCTTTTATTACTAAAGTATTAGCCGCGATATCGTGCCAGCACTGGTTCTTCTTATTCAGGAAACTATACAGGTACCCAAAGAAAACCGGGATTACAGATAAGATTTTAGAAAAATTTCTTACTAAGGAAATACCGAAAGAAACCCGGCTGCCTTCTAAATCGGTTACTTTAATATTAAGCAGTTTTTTACCAATGGTTGCCTGATTTTTAGATGCCTCGGCAATGCTGCCATAAATGAGTTTAATGATAAATATGGAAGGAAAGGGAACCATGAAAGCCATTAGCCGCTGGTCTTTGCCTTCTATAAAAATATAACTCGTTAAAATTATAATGGTATAAAATCCGAAAATGATGAAATGATCAATTACTGTTGCCAGTAAACGCTGATCGAAAGCGGCAAAATATTGTGGCGCAGTTTTTTGATAGCTAAAACCCAAAAGCTCACGCAATTCGGGAATTGCGTGAGCTTCTTTATAATCGTCCATACCTGGTTTGCGTATAAAAGTATTCGCTGAGATGTTTAAATCTTTTAATTCGGCTAAACTGTACGGACCTTTTGGCTTACCATTAATTACTACTGTATATTGATCAGGACTCATTAGATAGGATCAGGATTGTTTGGATTTTAAGATTGCAGGATCAGGTGTATAAAGTTAGATCGAATAAAACCTTACGCCCTACACCTTAAAACCTTACGCCTCCCTAATATCTGCTTACTTCAAAGTTACTTAATCCTCCGTCTAAACTGATAAAGATTTTTTTGGTCGACGATTTATAGTTAGACGTTTCGTAAACGCCATCGCTCAATTTCTCAAATCCATCGAAATCTTTTGCAGATAAACCTGTTTTGGTTTTAATCCTGCAGCCCGAATTGGTAGGCACTTTAATTTTAACATCGGCTACCCCTGATTTTACCACCACATCGGTAATAGGCAATAAATCGCCCATTTTAATATCCAAAGCAGCAGCACCGCCATCAAAACGGAAAGTACGGACTTTGTAAGGAGAAAAATCGAAGTTAGCTTCACCTGCGCCAAGTTTCATCAGCACATCCCAGGTGGCAGCTTTGTTTAATTTAAAGTTTACGTCGTTACCATTATCACCGAAATTCCATTTGCTTTTTCTATCTTCCATGCTAAAGGTTAACACAGTTGCAGAATCGGTAACCAGTTTTTTCAATGAGAAATTACCATGTCTTTTTCTGATATCGGCATTAATAAGCGAATCTGTTTCGCCATCAAGATTGAACGAAATACCACCGCCAGAAATATTCAACACTGTTTTTTTAGTATTTTCGGCAGCCACAAAAGGCTCTGATAAGTTTAACTGGTTGTACGACGAGTCTTTGTCATCATCATCGTTGTCGTTATCATTGTCGCCATCGTTATGATCGATATTAGCTTCTATATCCTTTTTGAAACTATTTCCCCACCAATAGCCATGTTCGGGTACTTGCTGTCCTTTATAAAAAAGGAACGATAAGGCCACCACCAAAACAGCGATAGAAATGATGCTGCCGGTTTGCGAATTGTTTCTGTTAAAGAGGATATTTAAACCTGCTATAATTAAGAATACAGGCCAAAAGCTCCAAACGTTGCGCCAATAAAAATCGATTACGCCAAAATTTTCGAGTAGAAGTACACCGCCAATAAATAGCAGGATGATACCCCATATTAATCTATCTAGTTTCATTTTATTTATACTTGAGGGTTAGCAGGTGTTGATTGATCATCTTTATTTACAGGGGCAACAGGTTCATTTTCTACAACAGCTTCAGAAAAAGCTGCAGTTTTCTGTTGTTCTGCCTCTTGTTGGCTCTGAAAAGCTGCCCAGTCGTTTTTTCTTTTTGATTTAGCAATAATACTTACGCCCAATGCAATAAAGATTAATGGCCACATGTACCTGAATAAGTTGCGGATGCTAAACCAATCGGGTATAAAATCCATTTCGCGCATCAGGAAAAAACAACCCACAACCAGTAGCACTAAACCACCTATGGTGCGGCCGGTATCATTCGGTTTATTAAATTTTCCGAAATTGGCCTGCGTTTCGAAAGGCGTTTTTTGCGTGCCATCAACCGGCTGTGTCCAATTTGCATTTCCAGTACCTGCGGCGCCAGAAAATGGATCAGGAGTAGCAAATGGGTTTGCATTCGGATTATTCTTATTAAAATAATCGTTAAATTTTGAGAATTTTGCTGCCGGATCGTTATTAACCGGTACAATGATCCACATGATAATATAGGCTATTAAGCCAGCGCCAGCCATAAATATAGCCGATAATGCAAACAATAATCTAATTATGGTAACCTCTACCTGCATATAATCTGCAAGTCCCGAAGCTACACCGGCAATCATCTTATCGTGTTCGTTTCTAAAAAGCTTCTTTTCCATAACGTTGTTCATTTTGTGTTTAAAAATCGAGCGGGGTAATTAAGACCTCATCTACGTTTACACCTTTACTTAAGTTTAAAATGGTGAATAAAGTTTCGGCAATATCTTCAGGCTGTACAAATTTTTCATCGGGGATTGTTGTTCCTTCCCATGACGAGGTTTTGGTAGAACCAGGCAAAAACGCTGTAACTTTAACGTTGTGAGGGGCTAACTCTTGCCGCAATACATGATTAAGACTTAACATCGCTGCTTTTGTTACACTATAACTGCCACCATTTTTTACAGGAGCTTTACTGGCCACCGAACAGATGTTAAATATATGGCCATACTTGGCTGAGCGCATTTTTTTTCCAAAAAACTTACTGGTGTAATAACTGGCATTTAGATTTAGATCTTGCTGTTTTTCAAAAGTTTCGTCAGCCTCATCAAGTAAACTTCCCGGCAAAAAGATCCCCACATTGTTTACTAAAACCGTTACATCATCGAAATCGATAACTGCTGAGTTTAAAAAAGCATATACATCTTCTTTAACCGAGCAATCTGCCTGGTGCGTAAAAACTTTATTTCCCTGAGGTGTTAATTCGTCTTTTAATGTTTTTAAATCAGCCTCTCCCCTTGCTACTAAAATTAAATCGTATCCATTTTGTGCCAATTTTAGCGCTATGGCCCTACCAATTCCCTTAGTTGCCCCTGTTATTACAGCTTTCATGTTTTGTGGTTTAATTTTTGTTGACAAAAAACCATATTTATATTCAAAACCACGAATATTTTTGCAATTAGCAAAGAGCGACAACTTTTTTATCGTTTCTTTGTAGTAGTATAAGAATGATCATTTAAATTAAGCAAATACATACGGAATGAATTTTACCAATTTCGGCAGATACATCCTGCTACTCAAGTCTGTATTCAGAAGGCCGGAAAAACTGAAAATATACCTTAAAGAAATCGCCAAACAAATGGATTATGTTGGTGTAGGTTCTTTAGGTTTGATTGCCATTATCTCTACCTTTATTGGTGCGGTAATGACGTTGCAAATTGCTTTCCAGCTGGTTAGCGATTTTATTCCTAAAACCATTATTGGTTCAGTAAACCGCGACTCGAGTATTTTAGAGTTAAGCCCTACCATTAGCGCAATTGTACTTGCAGGAAAAATAGGCTCAGCCATTTCATCAGAAATCGGTTCGATGCGGGTTACCGAGCAGATTGATGCTTTAGAAATTATGGGGATTAACGCACCAGGATATTTAATTCTTCCTAAAATTATTTCAGGAATCACCATGGTACCGATGTTGGTTATTATCTCCATGTTCTTAAGCATTACCGGTGGCTATATTGGTGGTTCGGTTTCTGGAGCAGTAACACCAGCGGAATACATTCAAGGTATTACCACCGATTTTAACCCTTACACCATTACCGTTGCTTTGGTAAAAGCATTTGTATTTGGTTTCATTATTACATCGGTTCCGGCTTACGAAGGTTTCTATGTTCGTGGTGGTGCCTTAGAAGTTTCGCAGGCCAGTACAAGAGCGGTTGTAATTAGCTGTATCTCTATTCTTGTTTGCGATTATTTAGTTACTCAACTTTTATTGTAATGATCGAAATTAAAGATATTTATAAATCATTCTCCGGAAACGACGTATTAAAAGGCATTTCCGGAAAGTTTGAAGAAGGCGTAACCAACTTAATTATCGGGGGTTCGGGCTCCGGAAAAACAACTCTGCTTAAATGTATGGTGGGTTTACATCAGCCTGATTCGGGTTCGGTATTGTACGACGGACGCGATTTTACCCCGATGACTTACGAGCAACGCATCGAAGTACGTAAAGAAATCGGCATGCTTTTTCAGGGATCTGCCCTTTTTGATAGTATGACAGTTGAAGAAAACATCATGTTTCCTTTAAATATGTTTACCGATCAAACCAGAAAAGAAAAGCTTGAGAGGGTTGATTTTTGCCTGGAACGTGTTAACCTTGCTGGTAAAAACAAGTTATTTCCTGCTGAATTATCGGGTGGTATGAAAAAACGTGTGGGTATTGCCCGTGCCATATCTATGAACCCAAAATATTTATTCTGTGATGAGCCTAACTCGGGTTTAGACCCAAAAACTTCGATCGTTATTGATGAATTGATCCAGGAAATTACCGAAGAATACAAAACTACCACCATTGTGGTAACACATGATATGAACTCGGTGATGGGTATTGGCGATTATATTCTGTTCCTGCACGAAGGAAAGAAATTCTGGGAAGGCAGCAATAAAGAAATCGCACACACCGATATTAAAGAACTGAACGATTTCGTATTCGCCAGCCGCTTCATGAAAGCAGCAAAAGATAAGTTTTAAGAAAAATCGTATATTTGTTTCTTATGACTGCGGCTACAAAAAATATCATTCACAAATTGGAAACCTTACCCGAGAGCATGGTAAATGAGGTAGAAGATTTTATTGATTTTTTAAAAGCTAAACATTCGAAGAGTTTTCCAAAGTCGAATAGCGAAGAGTCTAACATTGTTGAAGAACCAAAAAGTTTATATGGCGCTGCAAAAGGCTTATTTATCATCCCTAAAGATTTTAACGAACCATTAGATGATTTAAAAGAATATATGTAATGCGTCTTTTACTTGATACGCATATCTTCATCTCTTTAATTAATGAAGATAATGGACTCAACCAATCAATAATAAACGGCATAGAAGATTCGAAAAATGATAAGTTTATAAGCATTGCCAGTATATGGGAAATCATTATTAAGCTCAACATAGGAAAGCTGATTGTTACCAGAAACCTGGAAGAGATGTATGGAGTAATAAACCTCTTTAATATATCTGTTTTAAATATACAGAAACACCACCTAGACAAGTACTTAACTTTACCGTTAATCCATAGAGATCCTTTTGACAGATTGATTATTTCTCAGGCATTAGGTGATAAGCTAACTTTGATAACTGACGATCAATACATTATTAATTACCCAAATTTAAAGTTATTTTAATACATGATACAATTACTTGCCCCCACCCACTGGAAAGATTATGAACTGATAGATTGCGGGGATTTTGAAAAATTAGAACGTTTTGGAAGTGTAACCCTTATCCGTCCTGAGCCACAGGCCGTATGGAAAAAAACATATTCAGAACAGGATTGGAAAAAAACTGCCAACATTACGTTCAGGGGCCGTTCGGCTACTTCCGGCGAATGGGTAAAAAAAAACCTTTCCATTCCAGACCGTTGGCATGTAGAATATAAAAACGATGAGGTAGCCATTAAACTCCGTTTGGGCTTAACTTCTTTTAAACATGTGGGCGTATTTCCTGAACAGGCGGTAAACTGGGATTTTATCTCCTCTTCGATCAAAAAATTTAAAACACCGCAACCAAAGGTATTAAACCTCTTTGCCTATACCGGAGCGGCCTCATTGATAGCCAATGCAGCTGGCGCAGAAACCACCCACGTTGATTCGATTAAACAGGTAGTAACCTGGGCAAACGAAAACCAGGAACTTTCGGGCCTGAAAGATACCCGCTGGATGGTTGAAGATGCTTTGAAGTTTGTAAAGAAAGAACTTAAAAGAGGCAAAAAGTACAATGGTATCATTTTAGATCCACCTGCTTACGGACATGGTCCGAATGGCGAAAAATGGAAACTGGAAGACCATATCCAGGAAATGATGCAGGATGTTGTACAGTTATTAGATGAAAAAGAACATTTCCTGATCCTGAATACCTACTCACTTGGTTTCTCTTCAGTAATTGTTGAAAATTTGATCCGCACTTCTTTTCCCGCAGTTAAAAACCTCGAAACAGGGGAGCTTTACTTACAGGCTACTTCTGGCATTAAATTACCATTAGGCGTTTTTGGTAAATTCTGCAATGTGTAAATGTTAATTACTTTATTTTAAACTACCAGATTTCCGACCTACTTTCATCCAAAACAGGATCGGAAAAAGTCTAAATTTTAATCACCTAATAAATCTATGAAATTCCCTAAATTAGCAGGCACCCTAATACTTGGTTTTGCCGCAATCAGCTTGTTCGCCAACTGTAATTCAGACGGTAAAGGCGGCAGCGGTGTTGGTAAAATCTTCTCATCTGATACCACTAAAAAGAAAACCGACTCAACAGCAAACGTAATGAAACCTGTTGATCCTAAACTTTACGACTCATTGGTTAAAAAACTGGCCAACGGAGATACAACAGGAAAATGGCCGGTAAAAAAACAACCATACCCTTTAGCAGGAGCCATTTTGCCATTTAAACGCATCGTGGTTTATTATGGAAACCTTCACTCAAAAAAAATGGGTGCATTGGGCGAATATGCGCCTAAAGAAATGTGGCAACGCCTGAATGCCGAAGTTAAACGTTGGGAAAAAGCCGATCCTTCTACCCCTGTACAACCAGGTTTACACTATATTGCCGCAGTAGCAAGCGGAACGCCGGGTAAAGATGGAAAATACATCAACAGAATGGGCAACAAACAGATTGATTCTGTTTTGGCTATCGCAAAAATGCAGCCTAACACAATTGTATTTTTAGATCTTCAGGTAGCTTTAAGTACGATTAAGGCAGAATTGCCACATATTGAAAAATACCTTGAACTGCCTTATGTACACTTAGGTATCGACCCTGAATTTTCGATGAAAGATGGTTCTTTGCCAGGAAAAAAAATCGGTACGTATGATGCAGCCGATATAAATTATGTAACCCAATACCTTGCTGATCTGGTTAAAAAACATAACCTTCCTCCAAAAGTATTTGTACTGCACCGTTTTACTAAAAAAATGGTAACTAATGCCGCAAGCATCAAACTCCGCCCTGAAGTGCAGGTTGTAGTACACATGGATGGATGGGGCGAACCAGAGTTGAAAAAAGGAACCTACCGCCATTTTGTGCAGGGAGAGCCGGTTCAGTTTACAGGTTTTAAACTGTTTTACAAAAACGACCTTAAAAAAGAGCCAAAACGTTTGTTGACTCCAGAAGAGCTTTTAAAACTTACTCCAAAACCGATCTACATTCAATATCAATAATATAACCAGCGCCCCCGATGTAAAACCCGGGGGCGTTATTAATTTAATCATATAAATATGCTCTCAAAAATGAAAAACCTTATTGCACTTGCATTATCTTTATTTATAACTTATTCGTCTGGTATTGCCCAGGAATTAAAAAAATCAAAATCCTTAAAAACGGCTCTTGAACAATCTTTATCGTCTAAAAAACCAGTATTACTAATTATAGAGGTATCTGGTTTACCCAAACCAACAGATTTGCCCCCAAATGCAAAAATCAGTTTTAAATCTGCTCTGGATGAACCCGAAGTGATAAACAGCATTAACGAAAATTTTGTCGTTTATAAAACCACAATGTCGGATACCAGCGTAAGGTCGGTTATTAGGGAAGCAAATGTAAAATCGTTCCCGGCATTTGTATTTCTTCGCGCCAATAAAGATGTTTTCTACAAAGATTTTGGAAATTCTACTGATCAAAAGAAATATATTTTGATGATCGAAAAGGCACTTTCGGCTTTAAAAGAAACATCAATATCTGATTTGGAAGCCCAATTCAATGCTGATAAAAACAATAATACGGTATTAAGAAAATTAATCGACACCAGAAAAAAGATTGGCATCACAAATAATGCACAACTTATTGAGCAATATGCCAACAACCTAAAAATTGGAGATTTTAACGACTACCAAAATGTATTGTACATTATGGAAGCTGGTCCGTACAGCGATGGAAATGCTTATAAACTGGCTTACACCAATCGAAAGCTTATTGATAGTTTATACAAAACCGAGCCTTTACAAAGAAGAACAGCTATCAATAATGCAATAATTTCCAATACGATTGCCGATGCTGCAAAGAATAAAAATACCCCAAGGGCAATATCGGGTGCTTCTTTTGCCAGAAACACATGGTCAAGAGATTATAGAAGAGGAGAGCAGGCATATAACACACAGATTTTGTGGTACTACAGCACCGTAAAAGACACCACTAATTATTTGAGAACCGCTAGTTATTTTTATGACAACTTCTACATGAATATTGGTGCAGATAGCATAAAAAAGATTGAAGCTAAAAACCGTCAAGCCCTATCCCAAAAACACATTGCTTCGATGCCCAGCCAAAAACAAATTTCAAAAGAGAAATTGGATAGTTTACAAAAAATTTATGGCAAAACAGTTGTTACGCAATCGGTAGTAACCTTCGGTTCTACTTCTAACAGCTATGCTAACGAACTAAATAATGCTGCATGGAAGTTTTATGAAATCGGTACTAAAAACCTTAATTACCTTAGTAAGGCCATGATCTGGAGCAGGAGATCGATTGAATTAAATCCTATTGCAGGATATTACGATACTTTAGCTCATATCCTATATCGTTTAGGTTATAATGAAGAAGCGATAAAAACACAGGAAATGGCTATAACTAAAGCAAAGAGCGAAAAAATATCTACAAATAATTTTGAATCCGAGCTTAGAAAAATAAAAGCGAAAACACTTTAAGTTTTTAAAAAGACTAACGCCTCCGATGTAAACCCGGGGGCGTTTTGTTTACTATATTTTTGAACAGAATACGTTTAAAGTTTGCACTATACTGTATAAATACTATATTGATCCTCTGTAAGTCAAACATTTACAACCTAAAGGAATAATTAGTCGTTAACCATCATTCAATACCAAAAAAATATTTTTTGTCGGAACAAAGAAGTTGGTACTAATGTTATATAAGTAGAATATGCAAACAGCAACATTTGGCGGAGGCTGCTTTTGGTGCACCGAAGCCGTATTTCAAACGTTGAACGGCGTAAGTCAGGTTACGTCGGGCTATATGGGTGGAGAATTAAAACATCCTACTTATATGGAGATCTGCAATGGCGATACTGGTCATGCCGAAGTGGTTCAGATCAGCTTTGATGAGGATATTATCTCTTTTGAAGAGCTTTTACTCGTTTTCTTTAAAACCCATAATGCTACTACCCTAAACAGGCAGGGTAATGATATTGGTACGCAGTACCGTTCGGTCATTTTTTATGAAAATGAAGATCAGCATCAGAAAGCTAAAAAAATTGTTGATGAACTTACCCGTGAACAAGTTTTTGACAAACCTATTGTTACAGAAATCACCGCAGCAAAAGAGTTTTATGAAGCGGAAGATTACCATCAGAATTATTTTAACAATAACCAGGGCAAGCCCTACTGCGCATTTGTTATACAGCCAAAACTGAACAAGTTTGCCAAAGATTTTAAAAATAAGATCAGGCCTGAATTATTAGAATAATTAAACTTCAAAAGTGAGCAAAGCATGCTGACTAGCGGTATGGATGTCGCGCCAAACACGGTTAATTTCTGACTCTTTTTTAGCAGCTTCTAAACCACAGTACGGAAATAATGCAGCTGCTGTTCGCCAACAGGCATGTGCCAGCTTACGGCTAACCGAACTCACCGCTAACAACGTATCTTCCCCAATTTTGTTATTATTCATCAGCTGATCCCAGGAGGCATCGAATGTACTGTAGAATTTTGAGCGAAGATTTTGGATTTCTGTTTTGCAGCTGTTGAGTTCGTTTGTAAAAAACAATACCTGCTCATCGCTATATCTTTTTAAGCCTGTACGAAGATAAAAGGCAGCTTCAACCAGTTTAATAAAATGATTCGTCATACCTAAGGTATTAACCGTTAAAGTGGTTTCAGCAAGCTGTAGAAAGGGATAATCAAAACCAGCATCTGCTATTTCTATATGCTGATTGATTTGAAACGTCCTGTTCTCGGCTACGTGAAGATCATTTACTTCAAAAGCATGGCTTCCTGTGGCTATTAAACCGAAATAAGACCAGCCCGGCAGAATATTTACCTCTTCTTTTTTAAGGATAAATGATTTGATTTCAGGTGCCCCGTTTTCATCTAAAATAGCTTCACCGCTTTTATCTTTAAGGGTGCAGTTGGCTGTAAATATAGTTGCATGTAAAGCACCGCTGGCATAATTCCATTTACCGTTTAACAGATAGCCTGTTTCCGTTTTAACAGCTACTCCGCCAACCGCCCCGCTCCCGGCGAAACAAACTTTAGGATCGGCGAAAATTGTTGTGGCGAGTTCAGGATTTAGAAACCCTGCAAACCAACCTGCACCGGCACATAAGGTAACTGTCCAGCCCAAACTTCCATCTGCTTCTGCCAGCTCTTCTTCTAACCTTAAAATTTCGGGGAGTTTTTTACCTGGTCCACCATAAACCTCGGGTACAAACAGTTTAAACCAATTTTCATGATAGGCAAGTGCTAAAATTTCGGGGTGAAGTTTCCCCATTTCTTCCGAAAGCGCCGAATAGTTTTTTACTTTTTCCTGCCAGGTGGCGGTTAATGTATCTTGCATGCCTCTATGTATTGCCTCTAAGATTGAGCTAATTTAAACCTGTTTTTGTTGATGATTTTCTTCCAATCGAAAAATCCAAAAATGGCAACTATAAACAGAAAAGTAGTTAAACAGGCCATTAACGGCAGTTTTTTATGAAAAAGCAGAGGAATAGCCACGATATTAGAGATATTGAGGAATATCCAGTTCTCAATTTTTCGTTTGGCCAATAACCACATCCCCGCCCATGCTGTTGCCGAAACAAATGCATCCAATAAGGGCACATCCGAATCGGTATAATGCCTCAGTATAAGGTAGAGCAGCCCGAAACCAATAACAGAGATTAAAATAGCAATGGTTAGTTCGTTTTTGCTCGACCACGATACCTGGTTTTCGCCATCCTGTTTTCTTTTTTTCCAGATTATCCATCCATAAATGCTCATTGTTAAATAATAAACATTTAAAAGCACTTCAGCATATAATTTAACGCCTAGCAATAAAAACATCCACAATAAAACAGAAATTATCCCGGTTGGGTAGAGCCAGATACTGTTTTTTTTGGCTAATAAAACTTCCGAAACCCCAAAGCCAACGGCAAGCCATTCAATTAAAGAAGTATGTATAATCTGCTCTTGAAAAAGCCTAAACCAATCCTGAAAATCCATTTACAATATAAAAATTTGAAAACTGTTTTCAGGGGTGAAACAGCATGGTTAATTTTAACCTCTTCCTACGGCGGCATTACCCGCATCAGGTTCATTAGAAGATATAAGTTGTAGGGTTAAAGGTGTAAGGTTAAACCTTCTACCTTACGCCTTTTACCTTAAGCCTCTAAATGGGTATAATCTCAGCAAATTGATGGCAACAGAAATTGCAGCATCAACAAGCACCCCTTTGAGCAAGACAAATATAAGTTTAAAAATGAAAGGTTTTCATTGAAATGCGAAGAGTTGTCAACTTTCTTGCCACTGGGCATTAAAGTTGACAACTCTTGAATCTATTTAGAACAAGCCCAGCTGCCCCTTATCATCCATATCGATATCGTCCGGATTGGTGATTTCGAAATCAACTTTTTTTGCAGGTTTTTCTTCGTCGGTAGGTTTTTCTTCTGGCTTTTTCTCTTCCTTTTTACTCGCTTCTGGCTTCGGCTTTTCAACCACAGGTTTTTCTACCGCGGGTTTTTCTACTGCTTCAGGCTTTTCGATTTTGGCAGCAGGTACTTCAGTGCGTTCGAATTTTGGTTTTGGCTTCTCCGCTATAGGTTTTTCAATTTCCTCCTTCACTGTTTCAGTTTCTGCGATGCTTTCTTCAGCAGGTGCATTTTCTTCTTCAGGCGGTCCATCTTCCTCCCCTTCATCCACAACTGGCTCCTCAACTTCTTCTTCCTCTATTTCAGGCTCTTCCAATACTACTTTTTGAATATCGTGCGGAGATAAGCGGTTTCCGTTAGCCTTTAAACCTTTAACATCAATCAGTTCTGAAAGTGTTAAATCCAAGGTTTCCGGAATCTGTGTTTTTCCTTTCAACACATCCACAATTACTTTTGCAGCCGGGTTAGCCGTTAAAAACAATAATTTTGATTTTTGCTCTTCACTGATGATAATTGTTTTCCTGCCGTTAGCCTGCAGTTCGAACACAAAACGTTTAATAAAATAGTTCTGTGCCTTGCCATCAAAATGTACCGCAGCAAAGGTTTTTTCGGCATCGAATTTTTCGATCAGGATCAGGCCATCATCAAAGTGGTTGCTCAGTTCGAACGAACTTAACTCGTAATAACCATCTTTATGTACCTGTAAAATGCGGTCATCGCCATCAAATTCGCCCAGGTATTTTCCGCGGCCATCAACATTTAAGCGTTTCAGCAGGTCATCATACCAGATTTTCAGTCCCGATAAGGTAGAAACCCCTTTACTTTTTAAAATAATCTTTTTAACCGGGTATTTCGAAACAATATTACCCTGCGAACCACGCCCTTTAATGGCCACTTCAGCAAAATCAAGGTCGAACTGGAGTTTGCGCAGTTTAGAATGCGGTTTTAGCGCTACGTTTACAATTTCGGCCTCACCATTCGGGTTGGCAGTAAAATATAAAACTTTCGATCCTTTCGATCCCTTGGTTAAATCGTACTCTTTATCACGCGTTACCCCTACTACAGCAAATCTTTTGATATAGGTTGTACCACTTGCGCCATCCTTATAAACCATGTTATAAATGGTCCGCTCGTCGTTTTTCTTAAATACCTGTGCGTGGATAATATTTTTACCCACAAAGGTTTTATCGGCCACTTTGGTAATGATGCACTTTCCATCCTCACGGAAAACAATCACCTCATCAATATCCGAGCAATCGGCAACATGTATGTCTTTCTTTAGTCCTGATCCTGTTCCAATAAAACCATCTTCCATGTTCATGTAGAGTTTCACGTTGGCAAGCGCCACTTTCGAAGCTTCTACACGATCGAACAAACGGATTTCGGTTTTACGTTCCCTGCCTTTCCCGTATTTATCTTTCAGTTTCTGAAACCAGGCAGTGGCATATTCCGTAAGGTGTTTTAAATGGTTTTTAACCACCTTAATTTCATCTTCCAGGTTTTTCATCTGCTCGTCGGCCTTTTTCACATCAAAACGGGTGATGCTACTCATCGGTTTATCGATCAGCTTTTTAAAATCCTCTGGCAAAATTTCGCGGTAAAGCGAAGGTTTAAAAGGATCGAACAAAATATGTAAAACCTCTACAACCTTTTCAAAATTGGTCGAGTTTTCATATTCAGGGTTTTTGTACATCCCCTCCTGAATAAATATCTTTAACAATGAACTAAAGAAAATCTTTTCCTGTAGTTCATGCAGGCGTATTTCGAGTTCTTTTTTGAGTAAACTCTTGGTGTGTTTTGTATTTTCGATCAGGATATCGTTCACACTTAAAAAGTGTGGTTTATCTCCCTGGATAATACAGGTATTTGGTGAGATCGATACTTCGCAGGCCGTAAATGCATATAGCGCATCAATGGTTACATCGGGCGAGATACCCGGTGCAAGGTGCACTACAATTTCTACATTGGCCGCGGTATTATCTTCGATTTTTTTAATCTTGATCTTACCCTTATCATTGGCCGATAAAATACTATCAATTACAGAACCCGTTGTGGTACTGAACGGAACTTCGGTTATTACGAGAGTCTTTTTATCCTTTTCCGTAATTTTTGCACGTACCCGGATTTTTCCTCCACGCTGTCCTTCGTTGTAATTGGAAAAATCGGCCATTCCACCCGTAAAAAAATCGGGCAATATATTCGGACGAATACCCTGTAATGCTTCTATTGAGGCATCCAGCAATTCAATAAAGTTGTGTGGCATTACCTTGGTAGCCAAACCCACGGCAATACCTTCAGCACCCTGGGCCAGCAACAGCGGAAATTTAACCGGTAAAGTAATCGGTTCGTTGTTACGACCATCGTAACTCAACTGCCACTCTGTAGTATCCGGATTAAATACCACCTCGTTGGCAAATTTCGATAAACGGGCCTCGATATAACGTGGTGCTGCAGCGCTATCGCCTGTAACCGGATCGCCCCAGTTACCCTGCATATCAATCAATAAATCTTTTTGTCCGATCTGCACCATCGCATCACCAATAGAGGCATCGCCATGCGGGTGATATTTCATCGTATTACCGATTACGTTGGCCGCTTTGTTGAAACGTCCGTCATCCATCTCTTTAAGCGAGTGCATAATGCGTCGTTGAACAGGCTTTAAACCATCGTGGATGTGCGGAACAGCCCTATCGAGAATTACATAAGACGCATAATCGAGAAACCAGTTTTCGTATAAACCGTTAATAGGGGTTATGGTATGTTTGTGCTCTTCGTTTACGTTTTGATCTAATTCTTCACTCATTTATTTACAAAAATTGGCAGCCGTAAATATAATAAAAATGATTGCACAGAATGAAGAGAGGTTATTCACATTTCAAGATAGAAAATTTGTTTTTCGATCCTGTAAATTGGTGTCTCACCTGCCGTAATCTAAATTTATTTGTGTTGATTTGGAAAGCAGGGTTCCGTAAGTTTTATTAAGTGTTACCTCCGGCTTTCCGATACGATCTTTTTTGTCCTTTAGCCTGGCCCAGGGCAGCAAAAAAGGATCTTCTCTGCAATCCGGTTTATAAAAAAGGTTTTGTGTAACTATTTAGGGTTGCAAGATGTATAGAATTGCCCCAATTGATCTTTGGATTATAAATTGGGATAACGCAATTGAGCTTAAATTATCTTAAATGTCTTCTATGGTAAAAATAATCGAATAATAGATCCTTCATTACTTCACCGATAACGGATTTGGAAATGCCCCGCATCCTGTATTGGTTCCTGTTAATTCATCATTAACACATGTACAATATTCATTAACGCATGTACCATCATAATTACCGCATATAAATTTTTAATTTACGCATGTACAATTATAATTTACGCATGTGCAATTATAATTTATCCATGTACAATTATAATTATCGCATGTACATTTTTAATTAATGCGTATTAAATTATCATTAATGCTTATCTAATCTTCATACCCTGTGTGCAACTATGAATAATACACCTTAATTGCGCTGCGTTTATCAGCGAAATCTGCGGGAACAAACACCTGCATCAGCTGTCTGTATCCCGCAGATTTAGAGATCTATGAACTAAGTTAAGGTATCAACTCCGCTCTAAATGACGATTCGCATGGAGGGTACTTAACTCCTGAAAATATTGCATTATTCTTCGCCCAGAAGCACACCCGAAACATTCCAGGCGCTAGAACTGCCTCCTTCCGGTTTACCCATCGGGATGGTTACCTTTATAGTATGTTTACCGGCTTTTAAATCACCTAAACTAATCCAGTTCGGGTTGGTAACTGTACCCGGGCACCAGTTAGAACGGCTTAAATCCGACGAAGAAAGTCCACTTTCGAAATTGCCCGAAGCCGGGTTCGATAAACGGTACGATCCGCAATCCTGTCGCCATGGTGTAAAAGCAAAAGCTTCCTTTTCATCCAGCCAGATCGTATTTTTCTTCGGCACAAACTCGTCGCCATTTCCCCAGCCGCCATGCCCTGTAGTGATGTAACGCAGTTTCGCATCCTTTAAATCTTTTGTTAAAGTAAAAGAAACTTCCAGTCCTTTATCACTGCTAAACATCGTTGCATATTCCTGTCCGGCCATTTCCATTACATTGGTTGAGTTGAATAAAGGCAAAATCACTTCCTTCACTTCTTTTGGTCTTCCGCCGTTATGCAAGGTAATATTTAACGAAACCTTATGTCCACCTTTATCATAGTTGCCAATAAAAACAGCTACCCAGGCTTCTTTTCCATTTATCAGCGGAAATAATTCCGAAACATCCTGGCGGTAATAAACTTTCTCCGCCCAGTTTTTATCCTTTAATTTTAAAGTGTTGTATTTGCCAACACCAAAAGGGGTAAAAAAGCGCATCAGTTCGATTACCGGGTTATAATTTGCTGTAGCCACCACACCCTGGTATTGCTTCCCGTTTCCATTATCGTAAACCGGCAGCGCCTTAACCGAATTTTTAAGCGCATCCATTAAACTTACCGCTTTATCAGTGGGGATAATGAACACCGAACCTGTCCTGTCGTAAGCATCACCGTTTGATTGTTCGGTAAGGTCGACAAATACATTTGGGTTAGCCAATTGAGGAAATTTAACCTTTCTGGCGATTACGGTTCCACCTGCAAAACGAAAAACAGAATCGTTTGATTGTGGCTTATCAATAAAATTAATTGTTTCGTTATTAAAAACGTTTAAAGTGGTAAACCTGCTTTTCCAAAGCAAATCTTTATAAGTTAATCCATCGGTTAGTTTAGAACCTGTTTTTTCCGGATCTATAGCTTGCGCTTTCTTAACTTCTTCAATTTTTGTCGCCGTTACATAACTGTTTCCATTACGCACCTGCTCCAAAACCAGCCCCAGGCTTTGCCCTAAACTCGTTGGTGCAGCTTTTATACCAGCATCGGTAGTGTACCATAAATCAATCCGGTTAGAGTTGACTACCGTTGTTGCCCTTTTGCAGGTATAGCCTAAAATGATTTTGGTTTCGGTACCAAACTCAAAAACCTGCTTGGCAATTGCGGTGCTATCGGCAGTGGCAATCTGATTATTAGCGCCTAAATCGGCCAGCTGGAATAAAATATTTTCAGGTTTGGTTACGATGCTTTGTTCGTAAGGATATTTCGCCTTATGATCGAGAATGGAGGTATTACTGATTAAGTTCTGCTTTGCTGAAGCAATTACCACCGCAGGGTTTCGATCTTCCTTTGGTTTTCCATCAGCCGAACGGAAATAAGTTATTTTATAAACTGCATTACTTTTGAGTACGCCCTGCGCCTGCAGGTTAAAAGAAATAAAAACAGAGAAAACGAGGATGTAGAGATGTTTCATTGTGGTTAAAAAACCAAATATAGATAAAGTATCCGTCATTGCGGGAAGGCTTTTTCAGCCGACGAAGCAATCTATTTTCTCATAGTTCTTTCTACAAAGATTGCTTCATCCAATGAAAAATTGGATTCGCAATGACGATCTGTCGTAAGATACTACTTCCCTACCGCTCCAACCTATCCTCTACAAAAGAAAATGGCAACAAACTTTTTACACTTGGTACTTTAAGCACTTCACCATTTAAACAATAAAAGATTACTTCAATTGGCGTCTTTTGCTTACGTTCAAATTCTGCCATTACCTGCAGGCATCCTCCGCAAGAAGTAATGGGTTTTAAAATTTCAAAATTATCCGTCTGCGCTGTAATGGCCATACTTTCTATTACCGCATTTGGATATGTGGAACCGATACTGAATAATGCTACGCGTTCGGCACAAAGACCAGATGGATAGGCCAGATTTTCCTGGTTACTGCCCAGTATCGTTTCTCCAGAGGCCAAACGGATGGCTGTACCTACCCTAAATTTCGAATAAGGTGAATAAGAACTGGCTAAAGCTTTTTCCGAAAGTTCGCAAAGCGTCCTGTCTGCTAATGTTAATTCTTCGATACCGGCATATTGCTCAAAGGATATATTTAGATTTATTGATTTCATTTTTAACTGTTTACATCACCGCCTATGTTAAATTTTTATAGCGGGCGAACAATTTAGGTTATTTTTTGTATTAATTATTAAAAACTGCCTTAAATTTAACATTAATGGCATGCTTTTGGCATTTAGTTGACACCAAACACGCTTAGCTTTGAATAAATACGTACGTAAAAGTCTCAAAATTTTATTGTGGGTAATTGCTTCCATCATCATTCTGGTGGTGGGTATAGCCCTGTCTTTAAATATTCCTGCCGTTCAGAATTTTGTTAAAGGCAAAGCCATAAACTACCTTAAAAGCAAAACCAACACAGAAGTTAGTTTAGAAAGCATTAAAATTGCTTTGCCAAAAGACGTGGTCTTAAACAAATTCTACATCGAAGACCGTAAAGGCGACACCTTATTATATGCCGAAAAACTTGCTGTCGACATCAGCTTATTTAAGCTGTTAAAAAACACCGTTGAGATTAATAACATTGAACTAAAAAATGTACGCGCAAATGTGAAGCGTATTAGTCCCGACACAACATTTAATTTTTCTTTCCTGGTGGATGCTTTTGCAAGCGATCAGAAAAAACCAGAGGAAAAGGTAAAAAAAGATACCACCTCTACCCTAAAATTCTCTGTTGATAAAGTTTCGTTCGAAGATATAGGCATTAATTACCGCGATGATGTGGCCGGTAACGATGTGAAATTGTATTTAGGTGCATTTAAAACAAAGATCAAAGATTTTGATCTGGCCAATCAGCATTATGTAATTAAAGAACTAAGCCTGGTAAATACTTCATTGCGTTATTTACAGCAAAAACCATTGGTTAAACTCGTTCAGCATATTACTAACAGTGTGGATAGTGCAGAGAAAAAGCAGGGTAAATTGCCACTAATTGAGGTACAGAACTTTGTTTTTAGTAACGTAAAGGTAAATTACGACGACCAGATCTCAACCACTAAAGCCATTGCCACAGTCAATGATCTTGGCCTGGCTAACCTGAAAGTAGACTTAACCAATAGCAAATATTCAGTTGATGATGCACATTTAAACAAATCGAATATCCTTTTTGCCTTTAAACCTGCTCCTAGCAACGATTTAAAAAAGGTTAAAGATACCGTGGTGCCAGAAAAGTCGCCATTGGGCCTGATGATCAAAAATATCAGTTTGGCCGATAACACCGTACAATTCGATAACCTGGGCGCAAAACCTGCACCTAAAGGAATGGATTTTAATCACCTTAAAATTAACCAGCTTAATTTGGGGGCTAGCGATGTAAGTTATAGCGCAGCAGGTATCAAAGCCAATGTTAAAAATGGCTCCTTGAAAGAGAAAAGTGGATTTGTATTGGACGAATTGCGTGGTGATGCCGTGTATAACGATAAACAGATCAAGCTGAGCAATTTTATCCTGAAAACACCAAATACTTCTATCGAGAACGCAACTGAGTTAAATTTCACTTCAATGGAAGATTTAACCAAACATCCTGAACGCGTAAAACTAAACATTGCCCTTAAAAATACCACCATTGGTTTAAAAGATGCCGGATACTTTAGTAATGCCGTACCGGCCAATTACCGCAATGAAAAAATAAAAATCAATGCTGATGTTAACGGCTATTTAAATAACCTCAATATCCCGAAACTGCAGATCAGCGGGTTAAAAAATACACAGATTGATATCAGTGGAAAAGCCAAAGGCCTGCCCGATATCAAAAAAACCTTCCTGGATTTAAACATTAAAAAACTTCACGTCACCAAAGGTGACATTTTAGTCGCTGTACCTAAAAAGTCACTTCCGCCTTCAATCGAACTACCTAACGTAATCGATGCCAAAGGTAATTTTAAAGGCTCAATGACTGATTTCAACACCAACCTGAACATCAATACCGATATGGGTGGTGCTGTGGTGGTTGCAGGCATGAATGGGCCGAAAGGTAAAGAAAGTTACAAGGCAGATATCAGTTTAAACAACTTCAACGTAGGCAGGTTGTTAAAAATGCAACCTAAACTGGGCCGCGTTTCGGTAAAGGCCAATGTGGCGGGTACAGGGCTCGATCCTAAAAAAATTAATGCCAGGTTTAATGCAAAGGTATTAAGTGCTTATTATAATAAATATACCTACCGCAATTTAAGCCTTGCCGGAAATTATAGCAACCAGAACATCAGCATTAAAAGTAGCATGCCCGATAGCAACGCCAACTTTAATTTAGATGCGAAAGTAAATATGGCGGGTAAATATCCGGCAGTAAAGGCTGATCTGAATTTAAAACAGGTTAACCTTCAGGCTTTAAACTTTAGTCCGACGGTTTTAAGTGCCGCCGGTGTGGTTAAAGTAGACCTGACCACTGCAGATGCCGATTATTTGAATGGATCGGTCGATGTTACCGGCTTACAATTGGTAAAAGACAAACAAAAAGTTAACGTTGATACGATTTCGATCCGTGCAAAATCTACAGCAACCGAAAACGAACTGACCCTAAAATCTGAAATACTTTCAGCAAAAATTGATGGTAAATACCAGCTGACCAAAATAGGTAGTGCAATAATCAACGAAATCAATAAATATTATGCTTTTGGCACCGTTACTAAGGTTCCTGATCAGCGTTTAAGGTTTTTTGTTCAGGTTTACGATTCTAAATTATTAAAGAACTTCGTACCTGAATTAACGGTGTTTAAACAATCGCAGTTTTACGGATTGATCGATACTCAAAAAGATAGCCTGCAGATTAAAGGTAATTTCCCGCAGGTAGTTTATGGCGATTTCAAAGTAGATACCACAGTTTTAAATATCAATAACGATAACAACAAATTAGACTACAGTTTAACCGTCAAAAGCCTTCAAAGTCCGTCTATAGCGCTTTTCAATACTGAAGTAAGCGGTGATGCTGCGAATAACAATTTGGGTGTTAATATTTTCTTACGTGACAGGCAACGAAAAAACAAATATGTAATCGGGGGTAATTTCCAGTCGATCAATAAAGACTTTAAATTTACTTTAGATCCTCAGAAGTTATTGCTCGATTATCAAAAATGGGTGGTTTCGCAGGATAATTACATTCAGTTTGGCGCATCGGGTATATTGGTTAACCAATTTCAGATTAGCAACAGCGGGCAATCCCTTTCCATTAATAGCAACCCTACCCAGCCTAATGCACCTTTGGCTGTAGAGTTTAAAGATTTCCAACTGGAAACCTTGACCAAATTTGCCGAAACCGACACTACGCTGGTTGGTGGCCGTTTAAACGGAACCGCAAATGTTAAAGATCTGGCCAGTACACCAAAATTCGAAGCCAACTTAACCATCGATCAGCTGCGTTATCAGAAAGATCAATTAGGCACTTTACGCCTGGCCGTAAACAACAATACCGAAAATGCTTTCGAGGTAAATGTGGCATTAACCGGCGTGCACGAGTTAAGGGTAAATGGATTTTATTACACCGCACCTCAAAGCGCCTTAGATCTTACGGTGAATATCGATAAAATCGAAATGAAAAATATCGAAAGTTTATCTGCTGGTCAGCTTAAAAATGGCACAGGTACCTTAACCGGGGCGCTTACCGTTAAAGGTGCCTTAACCGCTCCAAAAATATTGGGTGATCTAACTTTCAATAATGCGGGCATCAAAGTGGCTTATGTAAATTCATATTTCCGCATGCCTAACGAGAAGATTTCATTTACAAATGAAGGCATCAGTTTTAATAACTTCACGCTGATTGATTCCTTAAATCAAAAGGCAACCATCAATGGAAAAGTTTATACCAGTGATTTTAAAAATTACCGTTTTGGTTTAGATATCAGAATGAACAATTTCAGGGCAATCAATTCCACGGCAGCGGATAATGACCTGATCTACGGAACGGTATTTTTAACCAGCAATATTAAAGTTCGCGGAGATTTAAACCAACCTGATGTAAATATGAACATCAAGGTAAATAAAGGCACTAAATTCTTTTTTGCATTGCCATCAAGCGATCCTTCAATTATTGATCAGGACGGAATTGTACAATTTATCGATGCCGACGCACCACCATTTAACGGACAAAAAGCTTTAAAAGTTGATAGTGTGAGTAAATCGGCAATGAAGGGTATCAACCTTGTTGCTGCCATTACGATTGATCCTGAGGCTGAACTGAATGTGGTGGTTGATCCATCAAATGGAGATGCGCTTAACGTTAAAGGCGATGCCAACCTAAACGCAACGATGGATCCAAGTGGTAAGATCAGTTTAACAGGCCGTTATGAAATTATTGACGGTTCTTATAACCTATCAGTTGGTCCGCTAGGCAAAAAAGAGTTTAAACTGGTAAAAGGAAGTACCATCATCTGGACAGGTGAGCCAACAACAGCAAATGTTAACCTGAGTGCTTTGTACGAGGTTAACGCAGCTCCTATCGACCTGATTAATGATCCATCTAATACACAGGCTAAAACCAAATTGCCTTTCCAGGTATATTTAATGATGAAAGGCGAATTATTGAAACCGGTTATCTCATTTAAATTAGATTTACCAGAAAACGAACGTGGTGCGCTAGGAGGCATCGTTTACACCAAATTACTTAACGTAAACCGTGATGAAAGTGAGCTGAACAAACAGGTTTTCGCCCTGCTTGCCTTAAACAGGTTTATCGCAAACAATCCGTTTCAGAGTTTAGCTGGTGGCGGCGGTGGTGTTTCTACCCTGGCCCGCTCTAGTGTAAGTAAACTTTTAACCGAGCAATTAAACAATTTAACATCCGATCTGATCCAGGGTGTTGACCTTAACTTCGGGGTAAATTCATCTGAAGATTACTCTACAGGTTCGATGCAGCAAAAAACTGATTTAGAAGTGGGCCTATCTAAAAAGCTATTAAATGATCGCTTAACCGTTACGGTAGGAAGTTCATTTGCTTTAGAAGGACCGCAGGCACCTGGAGAAAAATCGACTAATATTGCAGGCAACGTAAATGTGGAGTATGCCCTCTCTGCCGATGGCAGGTACCGTTTAAGGGCTTACCGTAGAAACCAGAACGACATGATTGTACAGGGGCAGATTGTTGAAACAGGCCTTGGTTTTACACTGGTAGTAGATTATAATAAATTTAAAGAGATCTTCCAGAAGAAAAGAATTAGAAGAATAAGAAACATTGAACAGAAAGCACAAGATGAGAAAACTAACTAGACCTCTTTTATTTTTATTGGCCTGTTTAGTTTGGGCGGCTTGCAGTAGCACCAAATCGTTAAAACCGGGACAAATTTTATACACGGGTGCCGAAGTCAAAATCAATCCTGATACTTCGGGGAAAATTGATAATGAAAAGCAAATTAAATCCGATTTAGAAGCTAAAACCAGGCCACGCCCTAATAAGTCAATTTTAGGTGTAAAGTATAAACTTGGTATTTATAATCTTGCTGGTGAACCTAAAAAGCCAAAAGGCCTTAGAAACTGGCTGCGGAGGCAGGGAGAACCACCTGTGCTGTTGAGTGAAGTAAAGCTAAAATATAATAATGATGTATTATCTAGCTATTTAATTAGCGAAGGATACCTGCAGGCCGATGTTACCGGCGATACTGTTGTTAAAGATAAGAAAGGTAAGGCCATTTATACCGCTGTTACTGGCGAGCGCTATAAAATCAATAAAATTACTTTCCCGCCTGATTCGGGTGTATTAACTAAAATCATCAATGCCAACAAAGGTAAAACCTTGTTAAAGGTTGGTGATTATTATGATATCGACACGTATAAAAATGAAAGGATCAGGATTGATAACGACCTGAAAGAAAATGGTTATTTCTACTTCAGTCCTGATTATTTAATTATGCAGGTAGATAGCACCATTGGTAAAAACCTGGTTAATGTATCGGTGAATGTAAAAGACATCGCTCCTGATGCAGGTTTAAAACCTTACACTATCAAAAACATCAATATCTACCCTAATTATTCGTTAAGGAGAGATAGCACGCTGAGAAAATTAAAGCCATTGGAATATAAAGATTTCAATATATATGATGACAAGAATACCTTTAAACCAAGACTTTTCGACAGGCTGGTATTCTTTCAAAAAGGTGAGCTTTATAACCGTAAAGATCATAACCAATCGTTAAACCGGATGGTAAATGTGGGTGCTTTTCAGGATGTAAGGGCAGAATTTTTACCAGTTGATAGTTTCAAAAATAACGAGCTCGACCTGAATATTTATTTAACGCCTTTAAAGAAAAACTCACTTACTTTTTCTGTTACCGGAACAAGTAAATCGAACAACTTTGTGGGTTCTGAAGTAAAGGTTACCCAAACCACTAGAAACCTGTTTAGAAATGCAGAACAGTTAGATGTAAGCGTAAGCGGTGGTTTTGAAACACAGACCAAAGGAACTTCTTTAGGCAAAAACTCCTTATCGTTAACAGCCGAAGCCAAACTGACTTTCCCAAGATTTATTGTTCCTTTTTATAAACCAAATAGCACCACAGCCTTTATTCCGAAAACGATCACTTCGGTATCTTATCAGATGCTTAACCGTGGTTCAGAATATACCCTTAATGCTTTTAAAGGAGAATTCGGATATAATTTTAAAGAAAATCTATATAAGGAGCATAATTTTAATCCAATATCAATCAGTTACATTTCTACTGCTTTCCCTTCTGATACCACGAAGGAAAGGATATATGCACAAAATCCATTATTAAGAACCACGCTGGAAAGTCAGTTTATTATTGGTAGTAATTACAACTTTACCTATACTAACCAGATGGAAGATAACCGGAGAAATAATACCTATTTCTATGGTGGTTTAGAAACCGGCGGTAATGTATGGGGTGCTTTTGTGCCCAAGAATGATGAAGGGAAACGTGCCCTTTTTAATGTACCACTATCGCAGTTTATAAGAGTTGAGGCAGATTTAAGGGATTATTATAAAATTAAAAAAAACCTGGTATGGGCCAATAGGTTAAACCTGGGTTATGGTTATGCCTATGGTAATAGTACTTCATTACCATTTGTAAGGCAGTTCTTCGCAGGGGGTAGTAACGATATCAGGGCCTTTCCGGCACGTACTTTAGGTCCGGGTACTTATAAAGTTCCAGATACGGCAATCTTTGCCGATCAGGGTGGTGATATTAAATTAATGCTCAACTCAGAACTTCGGTTTAAGATAGTGAGTGTGCTTTATGGCGCATTATTTGTAGATGCAGGTAATATCTGGTTAAGGAAAGAAGACCTTGGAGAACCAGGCAAACCAGAAACGGCGAGACTTGGATCAGGCTTTAAGTTAAAAAATGCTTTTAACGAGCTGGCTGTAGGTACTGGCGCAGGTTTACGTGTTGATGCCACTATTTTTGTAATACGTTTAGATGTGGCTTTCCCTCTGCGCAAACCTTACCTGCCCGAAGGACAGAGATGGGTAGTTGATGATATTGCCTTTGGCAATAAAGATTGGCGCAAACAGAATTTAATTTTTAACATAGGAATAGGATATCCGTTTTAATTTTTCGATGAAAGTAATCACCAGGATCAAAAACTTCTTTATAGCGCTTTATCACCTCTTTATTGCTGCCGGAAAGGGTTTTGTTGAAGATAGGGTAACTAAATTAAGTGCTTCACTTGCTTATTATACTATTTTCTCGCTTACACCGCTGATTATAATTCTCCTCTCAGCTGCGACATTATTTTTGGGTGATGCAAAAAACGAAGAAACAAGGGGCAAGTTTTTTGGTCAGGTTACCGAACTGGTAGGTAAAGATGCTGCAGGCCAGATACAGGGCTTTGTAGAGCACGCCAATAAATCAGGTCAGTCTACTTTTAGTTTAATTGTAGGTATCGTGGTGCTGATTATCGGTTCGACGGCCATTTTCATCGAAATTCAGGACAGCATCAACATGATCTGGAAGGTAAAAGCCGTACCCAAAAAAGGCTGGATAAAAATGCTTACTAACAGGTTATTATCATTTTCATTGATTGTTTCGATGGGCTTTTTATTACTGGTATCACTTGTAGTAAATAGTGTGGTAGTAGGTTTAGGTTCTAAATTAGCTGGTCTGCTTTCTCAAAGCAAGATAGACGAGGTAATTCCGGTTGCAAATGACACCATGGCACTGATTATTTATATCTTAAACAATGTGATCACACTGGCCGCAGTCACCGCTGTATTTGCTGTTATTTTTAAAGTATTACCAGATGTAATCATCCGATGGAAATCGGCAATAATTGGGGCATTATTTACCGCAGTACTTTTTAGCCTGGGTAAATACCTGATCGGGATTTATATCGAAAAAGGCAATCCAGGCTCTGCATTTGGGGCAGCAAGTTCGATCATCGTCATTTTACTGTGGATTTATTACACATCTATTATCTTATATTTTGGGGCAGAATTTACCCAGGCTTATGCCGAAAAATATGATAACGGCATCGCTCCTAGTAAATATGCGGTGTTCACCAAAATTACTATTGTAGAGAAAAAGGTAGATGTACTGCCACCACAACACCCGGAAGATACGGTTGAAGTGAATAAGGAATAATTCTATAGATATTCCCTTCGAGATTGTAATCCTGAGCGAAGTCGAAGGACCTTTTAAATGCACTTAAACAAAAAAGTCAAGTTCTTTTAAAACTTGACTTTCTTTTTTAAGCTACTTCTTCCGTAATCACTTTAGGTTCTTCCTGTACCTCATCTTTCTCTACCCTCAGGTTACGGATAATGTGTTGTTGCCTGTCAGGCGTATTTTTGCCCATGTAGTATTCGAGCAGGCTCTTAATGGTCTGATCTTTTAGAATAACAGGGTCTAACCTAATGTCTTTTCCTATAAACAATCCAAATTCATCAGGCGAGATTTCTCCCAAACCTTTAAATCGGGTAATTTCGGGTTTATTGCCCAGTTTTTCGATTGCATTTCTACGCTCCTCATCACTGTAACAATAAATCGTTTCCTTTTTATTCCTCACCCTGAAAAGCGGCGTTTGTAGAATATAAACATGCCCGGCTTTTACCAGATCAGGAAAAAACTGCAGAAAGAAAGTCATCATCAGTAAACGGATGTGCATCCCATCCACATCGGCATCCGTTGCAATTACAATGTTGTTATAATGTAGCCCTTCTAAGCCATCTTCAATGTTTAAAGCGTGCTGTAAAAGATTAAATTCTTCGTTTTCGTAAACCACTTTTTTGGTGAGCTCGTAACAGTTTAACGGCTTACCCTTTAAACTAAATACCGCCTGACAATCTACATCACGTGATTTGGTGATCGAACCAGATGCAGAATCTCCCTCGGTAATAAATAAGGTGGTTTCGTAACGTTTCTCGTGTGTGGTATTAAAATGCACCTTACAATCGCGCAGTTTTTTATTGTGCAGCGATGCCTTTTTAGCCCTGTCGTTTGCCAGTTTTTTAATCCCGGCAATATCTTTTCGCTCCCTCTCCGATTGAAGAATCCTTTTCTCTAAGGCATCAGCAACATCTTTATTTTTATGCAAATAATCATCCAATTCCTTTTTAACAAAATCGTTGATGAAAGTAGCTACCGATGGTCCTTCCGGTCCCATGTTTTGAGAACCTAACTTGGTTTTAGTCTGCGATTCGAAAACCGGTTCCTGTACGCGGACAGAAATTGCTGCGATGATTGAAGAACGGACATCGGCCGCATCAAACTCTTTTTTGTAAAACTCACGGACAGTCTTCACTACCGCAGCCCTAAAAGCCGCCTGGTGTGTTCCACCCTGCGTAGTATGCTGTCCGTTTACAAACGAATGGTAATCTTCGCCATATTGCTGGCCGTGGGTCATTGCAATTTCGATATCTGGCCCAATCATGTGGATAATCGGATAACGGATTTCTTCAGGCTTATTAAATTTAGAAAGCAGATCGTATAACCCTCTTTCCGAAAAATATTTCTGGTTATTGAAATTTACGGTTAAACCTGTGTTTAAGAAAACATAATTCCATACCATGCTCTCTACAAAATCAGGAATATAATGGTAGTTTCTGAAAATGGTTTCGTCAGGATAAAATGTAATTGCGGTACCATTACGTTGTGTGGTATCAATAATAGGTTGCTCGGTTACAATTTCTCCTTTAGAAAATTCTACTTTTTTTGTTTTTCCATCACGATACGATTGTACAGTAAAACTGGTAGAAAGCGCATTAACAGCCTTGGTACCTACCCCATTTAAACCAACAGATTTTTGGAAGGCATTGCTATCGTATTTACCACCTGTATTGATCTTGCTCACACAATCGATTACTTTACCTAAAGGGATCCCACGACCATAATCGCGAACATTAACTTTCTGTTCGGAAAGGGTAATTTCGATGGTTTTTCCGGTACCCATTACAAACTCATCGATGGAGTTATCTACAATTTCCTTTAATAATACGTAAATACCGTCATCCTGGGCAGAACCATCGCCAAGTTTACCAATGTACATCCCCGGACGAAGCCTGATGTGCTCTTTCCAATCTAATGAACGGATACTGTCGTCGTTATAAATTACTTCTGCCATACTGTGTTTATCTGTTCTCCATTTGAAAACTTTACATTTTTGATTTGTAAAGTGATGAAGAATTTGTAGAAATAACCCTGATGATTGAAATAAAAATATTTTCAAATAAACTCTTCAGAATTATCATACAATAATAGATTTATTCTGTGAAGCTCGCAAAAGAAAATTTCAACAAAAGGATGGAAGAGGTATATTGTGGTTCAATAGTTCATTTGTCATTAGTTGAATAGTTAGTGATCACTTTGTGGTTGATAGTTCATGGTTTGATAGTTAATAGTCTGGAAGTTGATGCTCACTCTCTTGTAGTCGATTGTCAATATGCCCATAGGCTATCAACCATGAGCCATCAAACCATGAACCAATGACCAATCAATAAATCACAACATCTAAAACCTTTCAACTTTAAAACATTCCAACACTTAATAATGAAGCCTGGGCAACCTGTCCGTCCACTAATCAACTAATGACCAATGAACCAATCACCTTCCCCCCATTCAAACATTCTCTCATTCAATCATTCAATTTTCCCTATCTTCATCCCATTATTCAAAATTCTATTTAATGCAACAAAAGAAACAGCTTTCGCTCTTCGATTTATCCATGATTGTGGTGAGTTTGGTCATTGGAATGGGTGTGTTCCGTACGCCTGTAAATGTAGCAGCCAAAGCACAAATTCCTGAACTTTTTTACCTGGCCTGGTTTATCGGTGGTTTTGTGGCCTTTTGTGGTGCCTTAACCTACGCCGAAATTGGTTCGCGGTATCCTGTTACTGGCGGTTATTATAAAATATTTTCTTCGGCATACCATCCCTCCATTGCTTTTGCCATTAACTGCATCGTTATTATTTCGAGTGCGGCTTCTGTAGCGGCAATTTCGATTATCGGTGCAGAATACCTGAGTAAAATTATACTGCCTCTTGATAAACAGACTGAAACTTATCGGGTAGCCATTGCCATCACCACCATTTTAATATTCTATTTCATTAACCTTTTAGGCTTAAAAGCAAGTTCTAAAACGCAGAATGTGCTAACGGTAATTAAGATAGGGATGATTTTAACGCTAATTTGCGCGGTATTTTTCGGTGGACAAACAGAGACGGTTACTCCTGTTTTTAAAACTGCAACAGGTGCTTTACCTACCTGGAGTGATTATGGAAAAGCTTTGGGTTTGTGTTTAATTGCTGTTTCGTTTTCTTATGCAGGTTATGCCCAAACCATCAACTTTGGTGGCGAAGTTAAAGAAGCCAAAAAAGTAATTCCACGTTCCATTATTATCGGTTTAACCATTATTGTAATCCTTTACCTGGCCATTAATTATGTGTATGTAAAGGTAATCGGTTTCGAAGAACTAAAATCGGCAGAAAGTATTGCAGCGATATTGGCCTCCAAAATATTCGGTCCTGCCGGCTTTAATGCACTTTCAGTAATCATCTTTTTCTCGGTTATGGGTTATGTAAATGTAAACCTGCTAAGCAACCCAAGGGCCATGTTTGCCATGGGCGAAGAAGGTGCCCTACCGAAAATATTCAGCAGGATGAATAAAAAAACAGAGGTAATTACCATAAGCTTAACGGTTTTCACCTTAATTGCAGTGGTGATTATTTTTTATGCGAAAACCTTTGATAAGATTTTAAACTACACCATTTTCTTAGAAAGCATCAGTATGGCCAGTTCTGCGGCTACCATTTTCATCCTGAGAAAAAGAACGGCACATCTTGATAAAAAAACCATCTACACTGTGCCATTATATCCTATATTGCCTATTATATTTATTGCGGCTTACACTTTTGTTGCCTTTAGCATTTATGCTGACGATCAAAACGCTGCACTGAATGGTTTATATATTTTTGTTGGCTTTCTGGCGATCTATTTTGTGAGCAGGTGGTTTAATAAGAAATAGTTTATTCACGGTTCAAACCTCGCAGGTTTTAAAAACCTGCGAGGTTTAGAAAACACTTTTAAAAATTTTAATGAACAAAACACTCTCCTTAAAACAAGAAATTGCTTATGCTGCCGGTATGATTGGCTGGAGCACGATGACGAACATTATCATCGTAATGCTTCCCTATTTTTACTTACCACCCAGCAATGCCGGTTTACCTCCATTGGTGCCGCAACTTGTTTTATTGGGTGCTTTTAATATCCTTTCCATTATCGCTGCATCGGGTAGGCTGGTAGATGCCATTTACGATCCGTTTATTGCCTCTAAAAGTGATGCCAGCACCAATAAAAACGGCCGAAGAATGCCTTTTATGAAATGGGCCATTATTCCGGCAATGGTTTTCTGCGGATTGGTTTTTTACCCCATCCAAAAAACAGAAAGCCTGCACAATGCCTGGTGGTTAACCATCACACTTTGTTTGTTTTTCGTATCGGTAACTACATATATAATTCCGTATAATGCTTTACTGGCCGAAGTAACCAATACCCCAAGGCAAAAGGTTAAACTGTCCAGTTACCAGCAGGTTGGCTTCGTTATCGGGATTATTTTATCGGCCTGTACCAACAACTTTGCCGATCTGGTAGCCGATAATTTTCATGTAGCCAACCGCAGCGAGGCCATTCAGATTGCTATATGGGGCTTGTGTATTTTATCTGGACTGGTGATGTTATTGCCGATTTTTTTCATTAACGAAAAAGAATTTTCGGTAGCCAAACCTACCCATATACCTTTGTGGCCGGCTATTAAGAGTACTTTTAAAAACAGCAATTTTAAATATTACCTGATTTCTGATTTCGCGTTTTATACAGCACTGAGCATTATTTCGAGTGGTTTATTGTTCTTCTGTACCGTATTATTGGGTTTACCCGAATCAGAAGGGGGGAAATTTATGGGCGCAATGGTTTTAGCATCTTTGCTATTTTACCCGATTGTAAATTTTGGATCTGCTAAAATTGGTAAAAAACCTTTTGTTTTATTTGCTTTTGGAGTTCTGTGCTTAATCTTCGTCACCATTTTCTTTTTAGGAAAACTACCTTTTGGTCCGCATACGCAGATTTATATCCTGGTATTATCAGCTTCTTTTCCATTGGCGGCACTGGGTATTTTACCTACGGCCATCTTAGCCGATATTGCCCAGAAAGATACTTTAGAAACTGGTGAAAACCACGAAGGCATGTTCTTCGCCGTGAAATATCTTTTTGTAAAACTTGGTCAAACCTTCGGCATCGCCATTTTCGCTATGCTTACCATTTATGGCAAAGATCCTGGAAATGATTTCGGCTTAAGGTTGAATGGAATTGTAGGTTTCGGGCTCTGCTTAATAGCACTGCTGTTTTTTAGCAGGTTTAAAGAGGAGAAGTAGAATTATCAGACGGCCAACGATTACCCCCATTAAGATTTAATTTAAAAAAGAGCGCGTCACTAATTTAGTAAATTGCTAAAAGAATACAATTGAAAATTCAGATCAATCAAATATTTTCCGTGGTGCAGAGATTGAGAATCGGGTAATATTAGCTTATTTCTTTTTAAAACTAAAATCCGTAATAACCTTGACAGAGCCACTTAAACGATCTTGATTAAATATATATTTTAACATCGACTGCTGGCCTTTATTACTATTCATTAGCAATGAAACTTTGTTTTGGTTTTTATTTAATATTAGCTTCATAGCAGGGTCGTCGGATGATCCAAAATCATGTTTTGGATCATCAATCACAGCATTATCTGCTAAAAATCCTTCAAAATAATCTCCATCACCTATAGCATTTTTAGTTTGATACATTGCCATGAACATCTTATACTTATTTATGGTAATATCAAAAAAGCCCACTGGCTTTCCATAGGTACGAACAGCACCCCGCCCTTCGAGTGAAACGCCAATAAGTTTTACATCAATATAAGGTTTTAAAATGCTTATTAGCAGTTCGCTTGCTGAGGCTGTCTGTTCACTTATAATAAAATAAATCCTTTTAATATTTGTTGGTCCATCGTGCTTCTCAAATAATACCGTATTGGCTTTAGTGCTGTAATCTATGTCATTCAGGGTAGCTGGTCTGCCATTTATATATATAGGCTCATTGTCGTTTCCACGAAGTAACTGATTACTCAAAATATCAGCTTTTCCCTCTTGCATCATTTGATTATAATGTTCAGTAAACATCACTTTTCCATTTAAGCGCTGTTCGCAAATCTGATTAGCGAGATATACTACCGTATTTTCGAAACCACCGGTATTATAACGGAGATCAATTATCAGTTCAGAAATACCCTGGTAATTAAAATCCTGTAAAATAGGTTCTAAATATTTCCTTGAATTAATTTCATCCGTAAAGCTATTGTAAGCGATATATCCAATTTTCCTTGTATTTAAATCAATAACCGAATGTTTCAGAAGTGGGTTGATCTCGTAGAATGAGTTGGTCAGTCTAACTTGTCTAACCTTCCCTAAGTTATCAAGAATAGATAGTTTTATATATGAGTTCTTGATTGCAACTTTCCATTCGCTTAAAAATGCCTTTGGACTTGCCACAACCTTATCGTTAATCGCTGTAATCCGATCTCCTCTTTTTAACCCTGATTTCCCCGCAGGAGAATTTAAATCCGTATAAAGTATTCTTGTTTCAACATCATCTTGATAAAAGGAGAGTCCAAACGGATTCGATTCTGTCAGATAAAGGGCTTGACGTTTATTCTTTTCATATTCAGATGTAATATCTTCCAGAATTGTAGAAAACTTTGGCAATAAAGGGTATAAAACGTTATACTCATAAGAGATATTAGTTTTAGGGTTAAGTGCAAATCTTGATAACTCAAAAATTTCTTTTTTGTATAGCGCTAATCCTTCCGTTCCAGGTTGATAAATTTTTTGCGGATTAAATTGTTCAATTGAAGGAAGCTGTGTATTCCATAGATAAATTTGTTTTGCATATAAATAAATTGAATCAAGATTGCTAATTACCTGTTTTTTATTGTAATCGATCTGATCCCCTTCCGGATCCTTTTTTTTGCATGAATTTAAAAGTAAAAATACAATGAGTGATACAGTTGCAACAATTCTAAAATGAGACCAAGGCCATTTACAAAATCGAATCCTGTTTTTTTTGTGATTGAACTTCATTGATATTAATTTTCACTTAAAATCATGGATATGTGAGGTCTTAGTTTACTATCGAAAAATAGCCGTTTGGAACTAGATTATACGTGTATTCATCTCGTGAGGTATTTGCATCCGAACCATACTTTACAAAATAACTTATCCTTACATTTCCAATAAAATATCTGGAAGCCCCATTTTTAACAAACAACTCTTCTGTTGAGTTTCTGGTGCTATAGGTCTGCACCCAATTCTGCATATTTGTTGAATTTACCGTTTTCTGATATTTGAAAGGAACAAAATCTGGAACATTGTGATATACATTTTTACCAAATTTGTCAAGATAGAAGGATATGAACATATCTGCGTCTCTAAAATATGGAAGAACGCCTTGATTATCGGTATAATTGGTATACTCAATTTTGGCAAATGGCATATCATAAGGGCCATAATTAATTTGAAATGGCGCATCTACTATCCCATGCCCATCATTTAAATAGGCTAACTGAAAGGCAACAGGAACTCCAGGGCTATCTTTCGAATACGTTTTATTTGCAGTAAGTACATCTATAAATCCATTTAAACCATCAATTTTAATTGTTCCATCTGCATCACTACCGATGCCTGTGTATTTAACTTTAATGGTTGCAGTATTAATAATCATTTTTTCCTCATCCGTTAAGTGCCGGTCTATTCCAATCAAATTTTGCAGAATTCCTAGTTGTTTATATACTGCACTATAGAGTTTCGCTGACGAATAGCTGGACTCGATAACCATAATCCCCATCCGACCATATGTGACACTTTTAACATATACGGGAGTAACTCCACCGGTAATACTGTTCATATCCAAACCTGTAGGATCAAAAAGTTCATTATAACTATTGGGTATGTCAAGATCAATTGTAAAGTTCTCTTGAAAAAATTTAAGTTTAAGCGCTGATGTTGAATCTATGAGGTGATTTTCACCCTGTTTAGTGGTGTTGGTATTGACTAAAAAAACATCAACCCCCTTGTTATAGCCATAAAGTGTCTTTAATTCTTCATATACATTAAATGAGTCCAATTCCAATTGTAGAGAGGCAGCCCCAATACCTTGAGGATTTAGATTTTCTAAATCAGTTAATGCCGCATTATATAGAGCACGTTCAGTAATTGGTCGTGGAAGTGAAGTTTTTGCAACTGCTGAACCTGAAACGGGCATCGAGGTTGAAATTGTTACTGGTCGTATATTTGCAGAAATACCCTGGAGCATTTTAGGATTAAATATTCCTTCAATACTTCTTCCATCCAGTATAGCTCCAGGAAAAATGTTTAAAGCCATAGACTGGTCAGAAATCGTAAACATCCTAGATTTATATTTCTGATAAAAATATAAGTAATCTGTTCCGGTATTTGGTGATCTTTCTGGCTGGATAATTCCAGGACCATCTTTATAAGTCCCCATTATAGGATCATTGGGTCCTGACATCGTATTCATTACGCCGTTCCTTTTTTTACGATCAACATTTATTTTGAGATCGCCTTCATTATGGTAAGACTTGGAATTAACGACAAAACTTGATGGAACAGGCAATCTGAGCTTTTCAAGCTGGTTACTTCCGAAAGAATCTGTTTCAACGATCATTTTAGAACAACCTGAAATCAAATAAGTTATCAAAATCAGGCAAATAATTTCCTTATAATAAGTTCTACCGCTCTTTAAAGCGTGTAAGATTTGTTTAAAAAGCAGGTACATTTTATTTTTTTAAAGTGTTATGTATTTATTGGTATTTAATGGACTATCCCTTTTAACGCGTTAATTGTTCTACTATTAATATCTTAAATTCACCGTTCTAAATGGAGTGTATTATTAGTCTTTAAATTATGCTACAAATCAACTTTGAAGTCAACTATTATAATCCTTTGACTAGATTTTTTTTATTATTCTAGGTATAAATTCTAAATTAGTTTGGGAAATCAAGTCTAAAAACTGTTTTGAACCTGCTGTTATCTTTTAGATACTTAGCGGTAAAAGAAATAGGTACACCCGGATCTTGTGCGGTAAATACACCAACATTTTCTGATAAAAAGCTAGAAACTGATTCAGGGCTCGGATTAATTAATAGCTGAATAGTACTTTCTCCCATTGTACTTCCTAAGATATAAATTGTCACTCTGCAGGAGTTAAATAATACCGTTTGCTCTTGGGTAAATGATTCATTAGTTTGCTTAAAAATTTTCTTCACAACTTTTTCAAAAGCACTTTTCATTTGCGAACTATTATTATCAGTTTCAACCACTAATATCCCAAGTCTACCATAGGTTACCGAATTAATGTACACGGGAGAAATACCTTCGAATACCTCTGGAGTGATTGTTGACATATCTATTAACTGCCCATCTACTGGATCAGACATGGAATAAGTAAAATTTTTAACCATGTAGCTCGCTACTAGTTTGGTACTATACTGCTTACCCGTAGAATTGTAATCAAATGAAGCGTTTGTAGAGGAAAAAAGGCGTTTCTCATTGACATTATAACCATAGGCAAGCTTAACCTCTTCATAACGAGAAAAATAAGATATATTTTGTGTAAAGTCATCAATCTGTTTTCCAGAAAAGTCAGGAGACATAATTGCGTTACGTAAAAATATTCGACTGTTTGATAGCGTTGGATTTTCAATTGTGCCGTATGACAAACTTGAAGGAAATGACAACTGAGCAGTTATCGGGGCTCGTTCAAATCCAAAAAATGTTTGAAACTCATCTGAAGCAATTGAAGACGCTTTCAAAATAGAACCAGGATAAACATAGGAACGATTAGATGGTGTAACAACCATTTCATCAGATTCGTAAAATGCAGAACGACCAAATACATTTTCCCATGTACTATCACGAAGATAAGTTAGCGTTGACAATTTGCGACTATTAAGCGCTTCTTTTAATGAGCCTTTACCGTAGTTAAATGTTACTGGCTCAATTTTTTCTATCTTTAAATGTGCAAAACGGTTAGCAAGCAATCCATTCTGTTTATTAATTGAATGCATTTCTTCATTCTGATCTTTCTTACAGGCAAAAAAAAGTAATGGAATTAAAAATAATATTTTACGGGCTTGCTTCATGTTATATCTGAAATCCTGTTAAAAACCAATTATACCTAGACTATTCCGCTACTGATTACTAACATTTACCCGAAATGGATTTCGGAAAGTACCAAAATCACTCAAATAATTTAACGTATAATAGAGCGGAGCACCAGGTGATTCAGGGGTAAAGCCTCCACATTCTGCAATGACTTGTGCAAATCCAGCTAAACCACCAGTAACTGCCCTAACAGTAGATGTACCATCTACACCAATGATATATACATAAATCTTCGAATTTTCTATTGTGGACTTTTGCTCATTAGTTAAGCGTGCAGATAATGTGGCCCTAAAATTTTCACCCAATTTACTGCCTGAACTAACACCTAGCATATCTGCTGAAAGAGTAAGTGCAACATTCAAAGTCTTTTTAATCATTTCAAATGTAGAATCTGATTCCATTATAAAGATTCCTTTTCTTCCATATGTAACAGAACTTACTATCAAAGGATCATATCCTCCAAACTGTGCCATATCTACTGTTTCTTTCAAAAAAGGCTGAAAAATAGGCGGTTCGATATTAACTGAGAAATTCTCTTGAACAAATTCAGCTCTAACCCGTGTTTTGTTTCCTCCTGCTGATGTCGTATCTAAGAAGTTAACAGTCAATAAATCTCCAATTTTCAAATTCGCTCCAAATGACTTCTTTAGCTCTTCAATTTTTCTGAATTGGTTTTGTTCATATGTAAATGACTGTATTTGCTTGCCACTTCCAGCTTTTAGCGCATCTCTAATATATCTTAAATCTTGATTTGGAGCAGGCACTATAACCCTTGAAATACTATCCGTAGGGAAGTTTGCATAAATCGTAATTGGGTTTCGATCACTTGCACGAATTTGAAGTGGCGTGAAATTATGTACATCAACAGCCTGATCACCTCTAATAATTGCACCTAAATATAATTTAAGACGAGTTTCTGGAAGTACAGCTGGAATCTCTGTTGATTCATAAAAAGATGTCTTACCAGTTCCATTTGCCCATAAGCTGTCACGAAGGAATGTTATTGTGTTCTTTTTTTTACCATTTAGAATAGTTGAATTCCCTGATAGAGATTCTTTACTAAAAGAAGAAAGGTTTAAAATAGTAGGCTTATAACTAAACCGTTTCAAGTTTTTAAACGAGGATGAAGACTTAGGATCATCATCAGACGGCGAAGGTTTTAGCTCCTTCTTACACGAGAGACTAAAAACAACTAAAGACATCAATAATAGCACATTTGTAATTTTATTCATATTAATTTATATTATAACGAATTCAAACATACAATATAAAAACTACATACCATAAAATATTTAAATACATAACTGTAAATTAATTATTTATTATTCGGAGAATATTTTTCGGAACTCAAAATAAACTTAGCATTTCATCAGAAAAAAATTTGAATTAAAGAGTTACAATAAACTAATAATAGAACTGTAAATCAATATAATACAAATATTATATTACTACTTCATCTCAAAATAAAACAGCAGACATACATAATTAATAATTCAAATTAATACATTAAAAACTACAAAAGTAAATTAAAAAAAAGTCATTTCAAAAGCAACAAACAAACACTTATAAAATAAAGTGTAAAAAACAGGATAATCCGCTTTATCATATTTCTGCACAATCACTCATTCTAATTGTATTACAATTACAGAAACCACCTTTGTATTTTTTTTTGTATCTTTGCCGCTGAAGCAGGAATAAGGGCTTGCCATTCTGAATGGCATATTCTCTCCGCAAGTTAGTCCTTCAATAAATGATCGTTCTAGCTTCTTCGATAAATATTACATAGAAACATACATGTTATTCAAAGAATTAAACCTCATTGAGCCAATTTTAAAGGCCCTTGAGACCGAAGGTTATACACAACCTACACCAATACAGGAGCAATCCATCCCAACAATATTAAAAGGCAAGGATTTATTAGGCTGCGCACAAACCGGCACCGGAAAAACCGCTGCTTTTGCCATTCCGATGTTGCAGTTATTGCACGAAAAACACATCAATACCAAAGCAAACAAAAACATAAAGGCTTTAATTTTAACGCCAACACGCGAGCTTGCCATCCAGATTGAAGAAAGTTTTAAAGCTTATGGCCGTAATTTAAATTTACGCCACCTGGTAATTTTTGGAGGGGTTAACCAGCACTCGCAGGTTGAAGCATTAAGAAAAGGCATTGATATTTTAGTAGCAACACCTGGCCGTTTATTAGACTTAATGAACCAGGGTTTTATCAGCTTAAACACCATCGAGCTATTTGTACTGGATGAGGCTGACAGAATGCTCGATATGGGTTTTATCCACGATGTGAAAAAAGTGGTAGCTAAATTGCCAACAAAACGCCAGACTTTATTTTTCTCGGCTACCATGCCTGATGAAATCCAGAAATTGGCCAATACCATTTTATCAAGTCCAACAAAAGTAGAAGTAACCCCTATTTCTTCAACTGCCGAAACCATTGTTCAATCGGTTTATTTTGTAGATAAGCCCGATAAAAAGAAATTATTGATCCACCTTTTGGAGGATAAAAAGATTGAAACTGCTTTGGTTTTTACGCGTACTAAACACGGTGCAGACAGGATTGTAAAAGATTTAGCCCATGCCGGCATAAAATCTGCTGCGATTCACGGAAATAAATCGCAAAATGCGCGTCAGAGAGCATTAACCGATTTTAAAGACAGAAAAATTCGTGTTTTAGTAGCGACTGATATTGCTGCACGTGGTATTGATATCGATCAGTTATCACATGTTTTCAATTTCGAATTACCCAATATCCCTGAATCTTATGTACACAGAATTGGCCGTACAGGTCGTGCTGGTGCAAACGGTATTGCCATTTCGTTCTGTGATGCAGAAGAAAACGAATACTTACTGGATATCCAGAAACTGATTAAAATTACGCTTCCCGTTGTGGATGATCATCCTTACCCGCTAAGCTGGGAAAGCATGTTGGCTAAAAACCAGGTTAAACGCAAACCACAGGCACAATCGAAAGGTGGTGGTGGTGCTAAAAAAAGTGGTGATGGCAACATGAGCGGCAAACCGCGCAACGCCAGCAATAACAGAAGGTTTGGCGGAAACAGGAAAAGAGGAGATAGATAAAAAAGGTAGAAGGTTTAAGGTAGGAAGGCTTAAGGTCTGAAAACCCACCTTAAAATAACTTTCAACAAAAAACCCGATTTGCAAAAGACAAATCGGGTTTTTCTATTTTTAAGGCAAGAGAAAGGAAAACCCTAAACCTTAAGCCTTATACCTTAAACAACTACATTAATAATCTTTCCTTTAACGAAAATGATTTTTTTAGTCGGTTTTCCATCCAAAAATTTCTGGAACTGCTCATCTGCGAATAGAATTGCTTCTACTTCTGGTTGGGCTAAAGTTAAACTCAAGTTCAGGTTCATTTTCATTTTACCGTTGATGGAAACCGGATAAGCAAACTCATCTTCTACCAGATACTCAGGCTTAAATGTTGGGAAAGCCGTATAGGATAAAGTTCCGGCTTCGTTACCTAGTTGTACCCAAAGTTCTTCGCAGATGTGTGGCGCATAAGGCGAAAGGATAATCACCATATCTTCCAGAATCTGACGGTTTTTACATTTCAGATCAGTTAATTCATTTACCGCAATCATAAAGCTCGAAACTGAAGTATTGAACGAGAAACGCTCGATATCATCCTGTACTTTTTTAATGATTTTATGCAGCGATTTCAGCTCTGCTTTGGTAGGCACGTTATCGTTTACATGGAAAGCCCAGTCTTCATTGTGGAACAAACGCCAGAACTTACGCAAAAACTTAAATACACCTTCGATACCATTCGTATTCCAGGGTTTACTTTGCTCTAACGGACCTAGAAACATTTCGTACATCCGTAAAGTATCGGCACCATAACGCTCAATCAGATCATCGGGATTAACCACATTGAATTTTGATTTCGACATCTTTTCTACCTCAACACCACAAATGTATTTTCCGCCTTCAAGAATAAATTCTGCATCCTGAAATTCTGGTCGCCAAATTTTTAAACCATCAATATTAAGAATATCATTTTCAACTAAACTAACATCTACATGGAGAGCAGAAAAACCTAAATAGTGTAGTTCAGGAGTAAGTCCATCATTTAAATCTTGATACTTTTTAATTATTAATATTTTTAAATTTTCATCTATACCTTCTTTTTTAATTTGCTCCATTTTATTTTTAGAGACAATTATTTTCGGTTGAGGCTCATTAAAAATATCCAGGGGAATTAAATAATCTATATTTAATTTGTAAACAAAATTACTTCTACCCTGGATCATCCCCTGATTGATCAGTTTTTTGAAAGGCTCTTCCTCTTTGGTATAACCTAAATCTTTCAAAAATTTATTCCAGAAACGGCTGTACAATAAGTGACCGGTTGCATGTTCAGAACCGCCGATGTATAAATCCACATCTTTCCAGTATTCAACCGCCTCTTTTGAAGCAAAATCGTTATTGTTGTTGGCATCCATATAACGGTACCAGTACCAGCTGCTTCCTGCCCAACCCGGCATGGTGCTCAATTCATAATGTCCGCCATCTTTTGGCAACCAGTTTTCGGCCCTGGCCAATGGTGGCTCACCTGTTTCAGTCGGTAAATATTTATCAATTTCCGGAAGCAACAAGGGTAATTCTTCTTCTTTAACCAGATAAGGTAATCCATCTTTAAAATAAACCGGAATTGGCTCGCCCCAATAACGCTGGCGACCAAAAATCGCATCGCGCTGGCGGAAATTCACTTTGGCTTTTCCAACTTTTTCTACCTCTAACCAATTATTCAAGAATGCTACAGCTTCTTTATAAGTTAATCCGTTAATAAAACCAGAATTAATGTATTTTCCTTCTTTTGTTGGATCAGCCTGCACATCAATATCTTTTTGTCCGTCCAAAATCTGGATAATCGGTAAATTAAAGTGTGTTGCGAATAACCAATCGCGTTGATCGCCACTCGGCACGCCCATTACCGCGCCTGTTCCGTAACCAGCCAATACATAATCAGCAATCCACAGTTGAACACGTTCGCCACTTACCGGATTTATCACATAAGTACCCGTAAAAGCACCTGAAACCGTTTTGGTATCGGCCATACGGTCTAATTCCGATTTCTTTTTAGTTAAAGCGATATAATTTGCAATATCCTCTTTTTGTTCAGGAGTGGTCAATTCAGCAACCCATTCATGTTCCGGAGCCAATACGAGGTAAGAAACACCAAAAATGGTATCCACACGGGTGGTAAAGACTTCGATTTGTTTATCGTTTCCTTCCACCTGAAATTTAACAGATGCGCCAACACTCTTACCGATCCAGTTGCGTTGCATTTCCTTAATCGGCTCTGGCCAGTCGATGGTATCTAAACCTTGCAAAAGCCTGTCTGAATAAGCGGTAATCCGCATACTCCACTGCATCATTTTCTTTTGCTCAACCGGAAAACCACCACGCTCAGAGAAACCATCTTTTACCTCATCATTCGCCAAAACGGTGCCTAAAGCTGCACACCAGTTTACAGTACTCTCACGCAAATAAGTTAAGCGGTATTTTAACAATTCGATCTGCTTCTCTTCATCTGTAAAAGTTGCCCAGTCGCTTGGCAAAAATTCTTTGGTATCTTCATCAGAAACGGCTTTTACATCAGCCGTACCCGATGCATTGAATTTTTCGATCAGGGTGGTAATATCTTCTGCCCGATCGTTTTCGATATTGTACCAGGAATTGAACAACTGCATAAAAATCCACTGTGTCCATTTGTAATAAGATGGCTCACTGGTACGTACTTCCCTGCTCCAGTCGAAAGAAAAACCAATCTGATCTAACTGACGGCGGTAAGTTGCAATGTTTGCTTCAGTGGTAATGGCCGGATGTTGTCCGGTCTGTATCGCATATTGCTCTGCTGGTAATCCGAAAGAATCGTATCCCATTGGGTGCAATACGTTAAAGCCTTTAAGGCGTTTGTATCTCGAAAAAATATCTGATGCAATGTAACCCAGTGGGTGACCAACGTGTAAACCTGCTCCTGATGGATAAGGAAACATATCTAATACATAGTATTTTGGTTTATCAGAATTGCTTTCGGCTTTAAATGTTTGATGATCTGCCCAGAATTTCTGCCACTTTTGTTCTATTTCTTTGAATTGGTAATCCATTGCAAGTTTTAAATTTTTAAAGGGGCGAAAATACGGAAATTAAGGGGCTTAAAAAAGGAGATTAATGATATTATTTTGCCAACAGAAATACAGAATAAGAAGAAGTTAAGTTTAAAATATCGTCTTTTTGCGGAGTCAGATGTTACCATCTAACTGATTAAGTATTTTTTCAAATATATTTTTTTAAAGAAAATTTATTCAGCGTTACGTCATTCCGGCGCAGGCGGGAATCTTAATGCATATATAGGGCATTAAGCCCCAATCGAGTTGGGGATGACGATCTATACAAATTTGATATAAAAAAATGCGCCATTGATCTCAAACCAATGGCGCAGGCAAATAATCGGGATTAAAATCTTATCTTGTTAAGTAATACACTTTAGTAACGTTTGTTTTATCAATTTTAGCAGTAAATTCCAATTTATTCGCAGAAATACTGTTTATTTTGCAATAATTTAAACCGTCATTAATACTCATAGTGAATTGATCCGAATAAATGATCGAATATTCACCAATTGTCCTATTTCCAGACAAACTTAGTTCAACCTGATCATCATTATTTGATTTGTAATCAATATAATCACTTGTTGTACCATAATTAACAGTTCCATTAACCTTTTTTGGATCTTTTAATGTCTCTTCAGCAGTATAACCTGAAGTTACAATCTTATTTAGCGTCCATTTTCCCATCATTTGAGCTTTTAAAGAAGTTTCATCTTTTTTGCAGGAAATAATGGTTGAGGTGAAGAGCATTAACAGACTTAGGATGGTAATTTGTCTTTTCATAGTAAATTTTGTTTTAAGAATATCTAATTAACGCCCTTTTAACAAATTTCGTACCGTATTTGGCGAAAAAGTAAAATCTCACCAAAGAATCTGATCCTCAAACTAAAAGCTAATCCTATCCGTTAATATTCATTTAGCGATCATTAATTGGTGTTTATCAGGTATAATTTATATTTTCGCAGAAACAAAAATGAAATACATGGAAGAATTCGAAGTAAGTGATGCATCTAAGAAAACCAAAACCGTTTATATCTCTACTATAATTAGTATTGCATTGGTTTTATTAATGCTCGGGTTACTTGGTTTGGTACTTGTTCATGCCAAAAACCTGTCTAACTACGTTAAAGAAAACATTGTTTTAAACATTATTGTTGATGAAGGTGCAAAAGAAGCTGATGTGCTGGCTTTCCAGAAAGAATTAAATACAAACCCTGCTGTAAAGCAGACGCAATATGTAAATAAAGAGCTTGCTGCCAGAAATTTAACCCAGGATTTAGGTGAAGATTTTGTTAACTTCTTAGGTTACAACCCGCTAACTTCTACCTTCGATGTGTACTTAAAAGCAGAATATGCGAACAATAAAAGCATCGATGCACTAAAAGCGAGTATTTCTAAAAACCCTGTGGTTAAAGAAGTAGTTTACCAAAGCTCTTTAATTGATATGGTAAACAAGAACATCAATACCATCGGGTTGATTATTTTTGCTTTTGCAGTACTCCTATTAATCATCTCTATTGCACTGATTAACAACACCATACGATTAGCCATTTATTCGCAGCGCTTTTTAATTAAAAGTATGCAGCTGGTTGGTGCAACGAAAAATTTTATCCGACGTCCTTTCTTACTGTACGCTGCTTTGCACGGCTTAATTGCTGCGTTTATTGCCATCATTATTTTATTGGCAACATTGATTTATGCCCGCAAAGAAGTACCGGAAATTATTATTTTAAATAACTACCAGGAATTTGGCTTTGTATTTATCGGCCTTTTAATTGTTGGTATTTTTATAACAGGCATTAGTACATGGTTTGCAGTAAGCAGATATTTACGTTTAAAATCTTATCATCTTTATAGATAATGGCAGAAAAAAAAACAAGTCCGGTTGTTAAGGACGTTAAAAGCGAATTGGTTTTTACCAAAAAAAACTACCAGTTATTATTAATCAGCATTGCAATTGTTGTATTTGGTTTTATCCTGATGATGGGCACCACTGGTGACATATACGATTTCAGAAGAACTTTATTGGCTCCGATAGTGGTTTTGGCAGGTTTTGCTTTTGGTATTTATGCTATCTTAAAAAAATAAATGTTTTGTATTCAGTAAAGTGTTTTTTAACTTTATAATATGACAACAACAAATTTGCAGATTGAAATTAATTCGCTTCCCCTAAACCTTAGGCAGGAAGTTGCGGATTTTGTTGAATTCTTAAAAACAAAACACAAGAACAAGCCGAAATTAAAATCACGTGAATTTGGGTATGCAAAAGGTAAGATCAAACTAGCAGATGATTTTGATGAGCCTTTAGAAATGTTTGCTGATTACATTTAATGGCCTACTTATTAGACACGCATACCTTTTTATGGTTTGTATCAGGTGATGATCAATTGCCAGTTTCAGTAAAAAAAAGGCTATCTGATATTAATATATCCTGCTTCTTAAGCATTGCTTCTTTTTGGGAAATTGCCATTAAAAAACAGATTGGAAAGCTCGATTTAAAAATTGGTTTTGAAGAGCTTTTTAGATTTGCAGAAAGAAACCAAATTGAGATTGTCTCCATTAATGAAACCCATCTTACAACATTACTAAACCTCGAATTCATTAACAATGATCCTTTTGATCGGATTATTGTATCGCAAGCCATTTCAGAAGATTTGGTCTTGATTTCAAGAGACAAAAAATTAAAAAACTATAAAGTAAAATTACAGTGGGAATAACCCATTAACTAAACAATATGAACGCTTTTGAAGCCATTGTCCTTGCAGTTGTTGAAGGATTAACTGAATTTTTGCCGGTATCGAGCACTGGCCACATGATTATTGCATCATCATTGATGGGCATTGCATCAGAACCATTTGTAAAACTTTTTACCATTGTAATCCAACTTGGCGCGATACTTTCTGTAGTTGTACTCTATTTTAAAAGATTCTTCAAGTCAATAAATTTCTACATTAAATTGCTAGTTGCCTTTATTCCTGCGGCAGTATTTGGCCTGTTATTGAGCAAAAAAATCGACGAATTATTGGAAAGCCCAATGGCCGTTGGCATTTCGTTGCTTGTTGGCGGTGTTATCTTATTATTTGTTGATAAATGGTTTAATAAACCAACCGTACTCGAAGAAGAAAAGGTAACTTATTTAACCGCTTTAAAAATCGGATTTTTTCAATGTATCGCCATGTTACCAGGTGTATCTCGTTCAGGGGCAACTATTGTAGGTGGTATGAGTCAGAAATTAAGCCGAAAAGTTGCTGCTGAGTTTTCATTTTTCCTTGCTGTACCTACCATGTTTGCGGCAACAGCGAAAAAACTTTACGATTTTTATAAAGAAGGACACACCATTACCCACGATCAAACCAACCTTTTAATTATTGGTAACGTTATTGCTTTTGTGGTAGCACTCTTAGCTATTAAAAGTTTTATCGGATACCTGAACAAACATGGTTTCAAAGTTTTTGGCTGGTACAGAATTGCTGCAGGTTTAATCATCATCATCCTGTTATTAAGCGGACATAACTTACAGATCATATAATCCGTAAAATATTAACCACAGATTTATATCGATGATTTTTATCTGTGTGCATCCTTTTTATCTGTGGTTAAAAAAATTAAGTAAACCACATTGAATGCGTATCTTTGCGCAAAAAAGATTTGTGAGTACCGAAAATTCAAAATTTAAAGATTTCAATTTTGCTGAAGGCGAATTGCTTTTAATCAATAAACCATACAAATGGACCTCATTTGATGTGGTGGGCAAAATCCGTAACTCTTTAAAACCGCTAAAATTAAAGGTTGGTCATGCCGGCACTTTAGATCCCCTTGCAACAGGCCTGTTAATCATCTGTACCGGCAAGTTAACCAAGCAAATAGACACCTTCCAGGCTGAGGAGAAAGAATACACCGGAACGATGGTTCTGGGCGCTTCTACCCCATCTTTCGATATGGAAACTGAGGTAGACGAAACTTTCGATATTAGCAACATTACCGAGGAAGAAATTTATGCTGCCTGCAAACCTTTTATTGGTGATATCGAGCAATATCCACCAGCGCACTCTGCTGTAAAGGTAAACGGAGAGCGTTTATATGTAAAAGCACGCTTAGGCGAAGAGGTTGAATTGCGTAAGCGCTTTGTAAACGTTCCTGAATTTGAAATCACCAGGATCGAACTTCCAGAAATCGATTTCAGAATTGTATGCAGTAAAGGCACTTACATCCGTTCGCTGGTGTCTGATTTTGGCAAGGCTTTAAACAATGGCGCTTATCTATCTAAACTTACCCGTACCCGTAGCGGAAACTTTTTACTTAAAGATGCGTTTGAGGTATTAGAACTTGTTAATTATATTCGTAGCAAGAAAGAAGAAGCCAAAACTGAAGCAGAAGCATGAACCACATCAAAAACAGGCACACCAGGTTTATAAAAGAAATTCTTTTAATTATTGCGGGTGTAACTTCGGCGTGTTTTGGCCTAAAAAGCTTTTTAATGCCGAGCCATTTTATCGACGGTGGCGTTACCGGTATTTCATTGTTATTAAGCACATTAACAGGATGGAATTTATCATACCTGATTGCCATCATTAACATCCCGTTCGTTATTTTAGGTTACCGGCAGATTGGCAAAGGTTTTGCACTTAAAACAGCCATTGCTATTGCAGCACTTTCTATAGCCTTGATTGTTCTGCCTTTCCAGCCCATTACGCATGATAAATTGCTTATCGCATTTTTTGGTGGTTTATTTTTAGGTGGAGGAATCGGTTTGGCCATGCGTGGAGGCTGTGTAATTGATGGAACAGAGGTTTTAGCACTTTACATCAGTAAAAACAGCATTTTAACCGTTGGAAACATCATCCTGATTTTAAATATCATTATTTTTGCTTTCGCAGCCTATTTTCTGAACATCGAGACGGCATTATATGCTATTTTAACTTATTTATCGGCATCAAGCACTATTGATTTCATTGTAAATGGTATAGAACAATACACAGGTGTAACCATCATTTCAGAACACCAGGATGCCATTAAAGGGTTTATCATCAACGAAATGAAACGCGGAGTTACCATTTATAAAGGTGAGGGCGGTTACGGGGAAAAGAAAGATATCGATATTATTTTCACCGTGGTTACCAAGCTGGAAATGAGCAAATTGCAAACCGCTATCCGACAGATTGATCAGGATGCCTTTGTGATACAACAACAAATTGCCGATTTAAAAGGCGGGGTAGTAAAACGCCACGCTTTACATTAATTTCTTATCCCATTGAAGATATACAATAACCTTTCGGAATTTAAAAAATTAGATAATGCCATTGTTACCATTGGCACTTTTGATGGTGTGCATTTCGGACATCAAAAAATTATTAAACAACTGGTAGAAAAAGCAAAGGCAGAGAATGGAGAAAGTGTAATTTTAACTTTTTTCCCCCATCCAAGAATGATCATCGACCCTGAAAACCAGGATCTGAAGATGATCAATACCATTAATGAAAAGGCTGAAATTTTAAAAAGTTTAGGCGTAGATCATTTGATTATTACGCCTTTTACCCGCGATTTCTCTAATCAGCTGCCAGAAGATTACATCAAAAATACGCTGGTTGATAATATTGGAACTAAACACATCATTATTGGTTACGATCACCGTTTTGGGAAAGACCGTTCGGGTAATTTGAGTGATTTAAAAGCTGCCGGCTTACATTTTGGCTTTACTGTTGAGGAAATTATGGAGCAGGATATCCACGATGTTGCTGTAAGCTCTACTAAAATCCGTCAGGCGCTTTTAGCCGGCGATGTTGGTTTGGCCAACGATTATCTCGGTTATCCCTTTTCCATCTTCGGCAGGGTAATTAAGGGCGACAAAATCGGCAGAACAATTGGCTTCCCTACAGCAAATATCTTCGTCGAAGAAACCTACAAATTGATTCCAGGCGATGGCATTTACGCCGTAACAGTTGAGATGAGCCCAGAATTTAAAGAGGATTTGCAATCGACAAGTGGACTTCCGACTTCGGACTCCGGACTTCGGACTTACAAAGGTATGGCCTATATCGGGCAGCGTCCAACCATTAACGGGATGACCAGGAATATCGAAGTGAACATTTTTGATTTTAACCAGGAAATTTATGGACAGGACATCAAGATGAATTTTTTAAAGTTCCTCCGCCATGATGTAAAATTTACCGGATTAGAAGCTTTAACCATTCAGTTACAAAAAGATAAAGAAGCTACTTTAGCTTATTTTAATGGGTAGATTTATTTTTCTGAATATAAAGTCAGATCATTAATGAATTTAAAATCTTTTAAATTATAAGTAAACAGTCTTAATTTAGTTTCAATTGCGGTAGCTGCAATTAATGAGTCGGCTATTGCAAGACCATGGCTTAATTTAAAATCCTGCATTAACCCAATGGCAGTAAGGTTTACTCTTTCATTGATCAAAATGACACTAAACCTGCTTAATTTTTTATTGATAATGCCAAGATCAAGTTTATTGGTAGCGCCAAACAACAACTCCATTTTGGTAATGGACGAAATGATCACATTATCCAACCCGATATGCGTTTCTAATATCGCCATTGCAGATGCATTTCGATTTTTATTTCTATCAAAATAATCTATCAACACATCAGTATCACAAATTACTTTTTCCTTTGCCATGCTTTATTTCTCAGTTCCCAGGCATTGAGATCCTTTCCAGTAAAGATATCGTGTAGTTCAGCAATGTCTACTTTTGCATCTCCAACGATAATGGGAATGCCGTTAATGCTGTTATCTTTTTCCGGCACTGTTTTAATTTTATGATCAGAAACAGAGAAATTTAAATATTTACCCAATTCCTTAAGTGCCTCCAGCGTTTTATTACTTTTATATTTGATGGTTACTTCTTTCATTAGATTTATTTTTTCAATGTATATACAAATTTAATCAATATTTTTTAGAATAACATGCTGTGTACCTGATGTCAAATGGATATTAAAATTAAAAGTCAAAGCCCGTTTTAATCAGATTTTCCTTTCAAAAAAGCCTTATTTTGGTTATATTAGCGGCAATGAGGCTTTTTTACATCATCTTCTTTCTTTCCATCTCCATAAATTTTGCGGCCATCGCATCGCAGGAAAAAAGAAATGATGCAGCATTAAAAAATACTAAAATCAGTTTCTTTACCTGTAAAAAAAACATCAGGATCAATCTTGGTTTTAATCAGGATAATGAAAGTTTACAAAAGGATTTTATTAACAGTTCTATTGTAAAAATAGCTTCAAGTGCCTGTATCCTCCGGTCTTTCTTGTTGTTCCTTTTTTTAAAGAACAAACCTGTTAGCAACCAATTTGTAATCAAGAGATTAAAATATAATTATTGGTGCCTGTTTCAGATGCTCTATCCAAAACATGTTTTTTGGTAAGTAATTTCATTTTATTGAAATTTTAATACATGTCGGGCAAATAAAATGTCCGGAAATAGATTATTTAACATCATTACCCATTTTTATAGATGCATTTACCTGATTTAATTGCCGATTTAGGCTTAATCCTTGCCGCAGCAGGGATCACCACACTTATATTTAAAAGAATAAAACAGCCCCTCGTTTTGGGCTATATATTGGCCGGCTTATTGGTTGGTTCTCACTTAGATTTTTTTCCCTCCGTTACCGATACCAAAAGCATTAACATCTGGGGCGAAATCGGTGTTATTTTCCTTTTGTTCAGCTTAGGCTTAGAATTCAGTTTTAAAAAGCTGGTTAAGGTGGGTGGCTCTGCCTCCATTACAGCAATTGTAAAAGTTTTATTTATCATCCTGGCCGGCTATCTCGTTGGGAAAGCTATGGGCTGGAAAGATATGGACAGTTTATTTTTAGGGGGGATCTTATCCATTTCGTCAACCATGATCACCATTAAAGCTTTCGAAGAACTGGGTTTAAAACATAAAAAATTTGCTGGCCTGGTGTTCGGTGTCTTGATTGTTGAAGATTTAGTTGCTATCCTCTTATTGGTACTGTTCTCTACCCTGGCGGTTAGTCAGCAATCAGCCGGTACAGAAATGTTATATTCCATTTTAAAGCTGGCCTTTTTCCTTGTACTATGGTTTTTGGGCGGAATATTTGTAGTTCCTTCTTTTCTTAAAGCCACCAAGAAATTAATGAATGATGAGACCATGTTGGTAGTATCATTGGCTTTATGTTTGGTAATGGTTTTACTAGCTGATAAAGTCGGCTTCTCTCCTGCCCTTGGTGCATTTATTATGGGCTCCATTTTAGCCGAAACTACTCAGGCCGAGCGGATCGAACATTTAACCAAATCAGTAAAGGATTTATTTGCAGCGGTATTTTTTGTTTCAGTTGGGATGCTCATCGATCCCTCCATGCTGGTTAAATATGCAGTCCCAATTTTAGTGGCTACTACTGTGATTATTTTTGGCAAAATCATCTTTACCATATTAGGTGCATTATTATCTGGTCAGCCGCTTAAAACCTCGGTACAATCGGGTATGAGTTTGGCGCAGATTGGGGAGTTCTCCTTCATCATTGCCTCGTTGGGCTTAACCCTTAAAGTAACCAGCGACTTCTTATACCCTATCGCAGTGGCTGCAGCGGCCATCACAACCTTTACCACTCCTTACCTGATCAAACTTTCAGAGCCTTTTTATCAATACTTAAACCGCGTTTTACCAAAAAAATGGCTGGATGGAATTGAGCGCTACAGTTCGAGTACTGAAGGAATTACCACTTTAAGCGATTGGAAGGTTTTATTGCGGTCGTACATCTTTAACACTATTATCCATTCAGTAATTATCATCGCGATTATATTTTTAGCTTACCGGTACGTGCAGCCCTTTATTGTGAGCAATATTGCCAACAGCTTAACTTCTATTATCATCAGCGTGGTGGTATCGTTTATACTGATGTCGCCATTTTTATGGGCATTATCAATCCGCAGGATTCAAAGGACAGCTTATTCTCACCTTTGGTTAAACAAAAAATATACCCGTGGACCATTGATTGCGATCGAATTTTTCAGGGTTGCATTGGGGATTTTCTTTGTGGGCTTTTTGATGTACGAGTTTTTTGATACCTGGGTGGCAGCCATGATTGCACTTGGATTGATCATTCTGGGCATGGTAATTTTTTCCAGAAAACTTCAATCGTTTTACGATAAACTGGAAAGACGTTTTATGTTAAACTTAAATGCACGTGAAAACCAAAAACCTGATATTTTGCCTTGGGATACCCACTTAACGGAACTTACGGTTTCTCCCGAATCGGAAGTAGTTGGAAAAACATTAACTGAATTGATGATCAGGGAAAAATATGGCGTAAACATCGCGTTAATTGAACGTGGAAGGAATAATATTCCAACTCCGGGAAGAGACGAAAGGCTTTATCCTAACGATAAATTACTGGTGATTGGTGCAGATGATCAATTGGCAGCTGTTAAAGCATTGTTAGAAGTTGATATGCCTGAAATTGCCGAAGAAGATAACTTCCCGAATAAGGAAATGACCTTACAAAAAGTAGTTGTTCATGCCGAATCGCCAGTTTATGGGTTAAGCATCAGAAACGCAGGAATCCGTGAAAAAGCCCAGGCTTTAATTGTTGGTATTGAACGGGGCGCCGATCGGATATTGAATCCTTCTTCAGATTTTATTTTCGATACGGGCGATATCATCTGGATTGTAGGGAACAATAAGAAGATTAAAGAAGTGATATAAAAGTCCGAGGTCGGGAGTCCGAAGACGGAAGTTTGGATGCATAGTTGTATGTTTTTTTACTTTCGGAGCTCTGGCTTCCGACTTCCAACCAAAAAAACTATCTTCGTATATAACCTAACCTATGAAAGTCGATAGAGAAAAGAGTGAGTTTCTTGATGATATGATTGAGCAGTGGCAAAGCGATGGGATCATTAACGAAGAAACAGGAAATAAACTCCGTAAAAGTTACGAGGCTAAAAATTTCGATTGGTTGCGCCTGGCGCAATATGCTTTTTGGGTGGCTTTGGCCTGTGGTTTTATTGCGCTCGGCTCATTATTGATCGATAATTCGATATTAAACTACCTAAAAAGGGTTTACAATACTCCAAATATTGTAATTGCTATTGTTTCTGGTGGATTGGCGGCATGGCTTTATATCCTTGGTTTCAGGCGAAAAAAGAAGCTCGCACATTTAAAGTTCAGCAACGAAGCCATTGTTTTTTCGGCGATTTTACTTACTGCAAATGCCGTTGCTTATTTCGGGAAGGCATTTGATAATGGTTCAGGTAATTTCTCTATTCTGATACTGGCTTCAGTATTTATTTATGGTGCTTTAGGTTTTGTTTTCAACTCTAGGTTGATCTGGATTTTTGCTTTAATCTCCTTAGGCGCCTGGTTTGGTACCGAAACAGGGTACCTAAGCAGGTGGAATTATTACTTTCTGGGCATGAATTACCCTTTACGTTTTGTTGTTTTTGGAGCGACGCTAACTGCAGCATCGTTCATTATGAAAGCTATTCCTAAAACGCAAAATTTCTTTCAGGTTACCTATATCGCTGGGATGGTTTACTTGTTTGTATCGCTTTGGGCTTTATCAGTATTCGGAAATTTCGCCAGCTTAGAAGAATGGTATACCGTGAGGCAGTTAAGTTTGTTTTATTGGGCCTTAATATCGGCTGCTATCTGTGTAGTAAGCACTTTATTTGGCTTAAAATACCACGATGATATTGCAAGGGAATTCGGCATTACATTTCTTTTCATTAACCTGTATACACGCTATTTCGAATATTTTTGGGACAGCTGGCATAAAGCCTTATTCTTCTCTGTTCTAGCGGCTTCTTTTTGGTTGATTGGCCGGAAAGCAGAGAAAATTTGGAATGTGGAGTTTTTAAAATAAAACTCAAAATAGCTTTATTTTAAAATATTCTTATTAAGAAGGTTAATAAACTCTATTGTAATAAAATGCAGGTTGAAAAGCAAAATTTATATAGCAAGATTATTGAATTGCTTAATCATGTTAAGCATAATGTAGCACAGGCTATTAATAATACAATGACAACGGCTTACTTCCAAATTGGTAAGATGATCGTTGAAGAAGAGCAACAGGGAAAGGAAAAGGCAGAATACGGTAAACGAGTTTTGAAAGAGCTATCCGAAAAATTGGTCGCTGAATTTGGTAAAGGTTTCTCTGAGGATAACTTAAGCAATATGAGAAAGTTTTATCTCGTATATACTAATCAGTTTAATATAAACATTTCCGAGACAGTGTCTCGGAAATCTCCAAACTCAATTCAGCAGACAGTGTCTGCGCAATTCAAACTCACTTGGTCGCACTATCTCAAATTAATGAGAATAACAGATGCAAATGAGCGAAATTTCTACGAAATAGAGGCTATAAAAAACAATTGGAGTTTACGTGAATTACAACGCCAACACGACTCAGCATTATATACACGGTTAGCATTAAGTAAAAATAAAGAGGAAGTATTATCTCTAGGTCAAAAAGGACAAATAATTGAAAAAAATAAGGATTTGATAAAAGATCCTTATATACTAGAATTTCTAGGTTTACCAGAACAAAGCTTTTATTCAGAAAGTGATTTAGAGCAAAAATTAATAGATAAACTTGAACATTTTTTATTAGAACTGGGCAATGGCTTCACGTTTGCAGCACGTCAAAAAAGAATAACTTTTGAAGAAAAACATTTCAAAATAGACTTAGTATTCTACAATCGCATTTTAAAATGTTTCGTACTAATTGATTTAAAAATTGGAGAATTAAAACATCAGGATATTGGTCAGATGCAGATGTACGTGAATTATTTTGATAGAAAAGTAAAGCTCGAAGATGAAAATAAAACCATCGGTATTATTCTTTGTCAGGATAAAAGTGAATCAGTGGTAAGATATACATTGCCGGAAAACAATGAACAAATCTTTGCTAGTAAATATCTAACTGTTTTACCTAGCGAAAAGGATTTCATTAAAATTATTGAGAATTAATTAAAATGAAAATATACCAACAAGCATTAGCCCTTAGAGAAAAAAGAAGGGGCTTCCATATCATTACCGATGAGGTTGAAGATGCTATACCCCAGCTTGATGAGATTAATATCGGCATCTGTCAGGTTTTTATTCAGCACACTTCTGCATCACTTACCATTAACGAAAACGCTGATCCTACGGTCCGAATGGATTTTGAAATGTTCTTTAATAAAACCGTTAAAGAAAATGATCCCGATTATGAGCACGATTACGAAGGATCAGACGATATGCCTGCCCATTTAAAATCGGCAATATTAGGAAGTTCGGTTACTATTCCTATCAGAAATGGCAGATTAGCTCTTGGCACCTGGCAGGGCATTTACCTTTGCGAGCACCGCAACCGAGGTGGGCAAAGAAGATTGATTATTACCGCCTGGGGAGAATAATTTATGATTTTTTTACCTCTTCTTTAATTTCAGGATGATTATCCTGAATAGATCTCCCCTCTGTTTCTACTTCAATTTCTTTCGTGGTAACCGCATAATGTGAAGGATAAATCTCCGATCCGAAAGCAACTGCATAAGCCTTGGTAAATTCGGCGCCAAAATATAAAATGATAGAAGAATAATAAGTCCATAGAAGCACCACTACCAATGATCCTGTTGCACCATAAGTGCCCCCTACGTTACTTTGTCCGATATAAATTGAAATGGCAAATTTACCGATCATAAAGAGCACTGCCGTTACAATTGCTCCGGCAATAACATCGCGCCACTTGATAATTGCATCAGGTAATACCTTAAAGATCACCCCAAATATTAAAGAGATAACGGCAAGGGTAACCACCTGATTAACGATGTAAAATACGACTACCGATACTTCGGCAAATCTGGCCTGTAAACGGCTGCTAAAAGCATCCAATACGGAAGTTACGGCAAGTGAAACCAATAGTACAAAACCTAAACTGATGATTACCGAAAAAGATAAAAATCTATTCTGTAACATCTTTACCCAGCCCCTTTTTGGCTTTGGTTTTAAGCCCCAGATGGTATTGATGGAATCCTGAATATCACCAAATACAGTAGTAGCTCCCAGCAATAACGTAAAAATACCAATAATTAGAGCGATAGTGCTTTTTCCGTCCAAATAAGCATTTTTAATCAGCTGTTGTAAAGAAGTAGCCGACTCTCTTCCTAAAAAACCTTCCAACTGTGCGTAAACCTGACCTTCGGCAATTTCCCTACCTAAAAATATACCGCATAAAGAAATTATCACCACCAATAAAGGAGCCATAGAAAAAACGGTGTAGTAAGCTAGTGAGCCACTTAACTTGGTTACTTTATGATCAGTAAATCCTGTAAATGAAGCTTTTAAAACAGTCCAGATTCCTTTTAAAGTGATTTTATTCTTTGCCATAATAAAGGGGTTTTAGATGAGATTCTCTAAATTAAACCGCTTATTTTTTGAATTGTTTTTTATTAATTTTCAGGAAGGCATAAAAAAAGCCCCGATATTTCGGAGCTTTGATCATTCACATGATGCCTGTAATGCCGTTATTTTGCTTTAATCCAAAGTACAAGATCGTTAACCAAAACATCCGAAACACTTGCAGCCGCCTGGTATTGGGCCATGGTCCCTTTTCCGCTCTGCGAACTTAACAAATGGTTTAAATCCGGATAAAATTTAAGGGTTACATTTTTCTTCTTCCCTAAAGCTTCATTCCACAAATCGAAATCTGTTTTGCTTACCTGAAAATCATTTCCACCCTGTAAAATATAGATACGCGGTTTCGACAAAGTCTTTGCTACAGCAACCTGGTTATAACTGTTTAAATCTGTCCAGTATTTTGCAGGTAGCCCTAAAATAACAGAATCAGGTTTTATGGTAGTTCCCAATTGAGAAATCCTGCTTTTATCAATTTCTGTCATGGCATCTGCCAATTGTTTTTTAAAGGCAGCTGTAGTATCGTTGGCCTGATCAAACATATATTGATTTTGGTCAACAATAATATCCGTTAACTTTCTTGCGGGTGCAGCTGCTAAAATAATTCCAGCCAAATCGGGCGAAAGTGTTGCCATTCTAGGCGCTAACATTCCTCCTAAACTATGCCCAAATACAAAAACATTTTTCGGGTCTGCGCCAACAGTTGTTTTGGCGACAGCAATAGCGGCACCAGCATCGTCCAAAACCTCTTCTTTTACTGTGTAAGGACCAGCAAATTCATTTGGATAAATGAGTGTTCTTTTCACGTAGCGAACGGAACCAATCCCTTTAGAAGCCAGTCCACCGGCTAAATCTTTAAAAGGTTTATTGGCCCCTACTGTTTCGTCCATATCACCAGGACCAGAACCATGTACAAAAACAACCATCGGGAAATTTTTAACATTTTTCGGTGTGGTAATAATGGCAGCCAACTGTTTACCCGCAGGACCGATATATACCGATTTTTCTACATAAAGGCCCGTATCAACATAAGTTGGTTTTAAATAGGTAGTTACTTTTTTGGAAGGCGCGAGGAAAATCCCCACAATTTTTTGCATTTTATTAAAACCCAGGATAAAATTTTGATCGCCGTTGGCAAATTTACCTTCAACGGTTACGGCAAAAAATTCGCCCTGAGCCTTACTCTGAATGGCATCAAAGGATTCGGCTTTGCCATATTTGGACCCAATATCTACCCAAAGTTTCTTTAAATTTTCTTCTGTTAATTTAGTTTTTAAAGTATCGTCAAAAAAGGCATGTGCATTGGTAAATTTCTCTTCCTGTAATAATTTGAAAAAATCATTGGCGCTATTAAATAGCTGGATCACATTTTGAGAAAATGCCGAAGTGGTAAATAATAAAGCGATTATGAATAAAAGGCTCTTTTTCATTCGTATGATATTGTTTTTAGGGTGATTAAACGATTATGATTATACCTGAAATCACGATCGTTTTAGTTTTGTGTCTGGTTGTTTACAATACCCAAAGTTAACAATATTTGGTTCTCAAAAGCCTTTAATTAAACTAACTATTTAGTTTTAACTATTTTTAACATTTCCTTTAAGTTTTTTCCATAAAATGTAAGGAATAAACATAATAACCAAAGCAACAAGTGGTGGGATCAGCAATGATACACCATCGCCAACAAATGCCCTTGAAGCAAAAGCGCCAATAAAATTGATGGCAAAACCTGCGTAAGCCCACTCTTTAATGGTTGTATATTTATGCTGTAAAATTGATACCGCCCCCAGCAATTTTGCAATGCCTACAATGATGAGCATATACATGGGGTAACCAAGGTGTTTAAATACTTCTTTACCTGCTTCCTGTTGTGTTACTCCGCCAAAGCCGTCCATAATCATCATTAAGGCGAAAATAATGGTTGCAATCCAATACCAGGTTGTTAACTTTTTCATGTTTATCTGTTTTTATCGTAATTAATTAACCAATTATTCCCGAAACGATCTGTTAAATCGCCGAAAAGTGCTCCCCAAAAGGTTTCCTGTAAAGGATGTGAGGCCCTGCCACCCACCGAAAGTTTGTGGTAAAAAGCTTTTGCCTCTTCTTCAGAATTGCAGTTGAGCATCATGGATACGGAGTTTCCTTTTACAAGTCCCCTTTCTTCAACCATATCGGTACCCATAATTACCATTTCATCTTTAGCTAAAACAGCATGCATCACGCTCCTTCGTACAATACCGGGCATTTTTTCTGCAAAAGCCGATTCTCCAATGGTTTCGAGTCTGAGTTCTCCACCGAGGCAATTCTGGTAAAAGGTCATCGCTTCGCGGCAATTTCCATTAAAAGTGAGATACGAATTTATGCTAGCCATTTGTTCCTATTTATTTGATGCCCTACAGCAATCGGTTCCACCATTATACATTTTGGCATCAGCACTTAACAATACAAACATACAGGGAGATTACTTTAAGCGGAACACGCAGAAACGACAATTGCGGGGGTTGTTTACGACAAATAGCCTTGCTATATTTGAGATATGAAACATGTATCTATCTTAATTCCAGAGACTGCCGTGATTGAGGCCATTGCAGATCCACGTTATTTATTTACCGCTGTTAACGAATTTTTACAGGCATCAGGTAAATTACCGCTTTTTAAAGTGGAGCTTGTAGCCATGACAAAAGAGGTAAAGCTAAACAATAGTCTTTTCTCGGTACATGCTGATAAATTATTGCATGAAGTGGAAAGCACTGATCTCATTTTTGTTCCGGCAATAAGTGGTAATGTAGGTTATGCCATGGAGGCAAACGAAGATCTGATTCCATGGATTGTAAAACAGCATGCAAAAGGTGCAGAAGTTGCTTCACTTTGTTTAGGCGCATTTATATTGGCCTCAACAGGTTTGTTAAACGGCCGGAAATGTTCTACGCACTGGTTGTTTGCCAATCAGTTCAGGGAAATGTTTCCTGATGTAGAATTGGTTGATGGCAGCATTATTACCGATGCACAGGGATTATATTCGAGTGGTGGGGCAAATTCGTACTGGAACCTGCTTTTATATTTGGTAGAGAAGTATACCGACCGTGATACCGCTATTTTAGCGGCAAAATATTTCGCCATTGATATCGATCGCGAAAGTCAGCTGGCTTTTATGATGTTTCAGGGACAAAAAGGACATGAGGATGCAAAAATTAAAAAGGCTCAGGAATTTATTGACGGAAATTATCAGGAGCGGATTACGGTAGATCAACTGGCGGATATGCTGGCGCTGGGCAGAAGGAGTTTCGAGCGGAGGTTCAAAAGTGCTACCAAAAACACCGTAATTGAGTACATTCAAAGGGTTAAAATTGAAGCGGCAAAACGGAGTTTCGAATCGAGCCGAAAAAATATTACCGAAGTGATGTTTGATGTTGGTTATACCGATACCAAATCGTTTAGGGATGTTTTCAAAAAAATAACGGGCTTAACTCCTATTGAATACCGTAACAAATACCATAAAGCAGCTCCTGTTTTACAGGTTTAGCAAAAAAAATAAAAAAAAATTAAACTCAACACAATATATTCCAATTAAAGCGTTTATGTATGTGAGAGCGTTAATTTAGATGACGGGGATACTGCCTAAGGGTGGAATCCCCGTTTCTTTTTTTAGCAGATTGCAATGTGCACCGAGCAACGACTCCAAGCTACGAGCGCTCTGCTATTAAGCACAAAAAAAAGGGACATTATTAAAAAAATGTCCCTTTTTAAGATATATGATGGAGTTAAGAATTTTAGCTTTCTTTTTCAGTAAAATCAACTGGTTTCTTTTCGAAATACTGATCAAAGTTTTGAACTTTTTTAGGTTTTAAGATCACATATAAACCCAATCCGATTAAGGCCACTGGAACACTGATCCCTGAGAAATCGAAATCAAAAATGCTGATGGACCTAAGGGTAAATATGCCACCGATAATGGTTAATGCCAACCAGCCATTTCCTTGAAAGTTTTTACGGTAACCCATCCACAAACCTGCTCCCAGCATGATGGTGTGCCAGCTCAATATCCAATGTGGAACATCTACACCTGTGTTTCTAAGGAAGAATACAGAACCAATTACTAAGATTAAAATGCCTAAACCTAATTGTTTATCAGCGCGATTTTTGTTGATTAAAGTTTCCATGACTGTTTGTTTTATGATTCAAATGTAGCACAGAAACCCACGCCGGGGAATGGCTTTTCCCTTAGTTGCGATGTTTTATCGGTGAGTGAAATAAAATTGTCGGTAAAAAAATTTAGGGAATTTGAAGGAGGTTGAAAATATCGGTGAAATTGGTGATTAGTCCGGAGTCGGCAGTCCGAAGTCAGGAGTCGATTAATCGAAGTGAAGAATTAATACTACCTGTGAACTGTATAAAAGATTGCTTCACACTGCCCACATAATGCCACCATTCGGTTCGCAATGACAGACTTCGCACTTGGCGACAGTTAACCGATTGGCAATTTTCAGTTGGCTATTTTCAGTTCACAATACAGCAATCCGACAATTTAACAATCCAGTAGGCAGGTTGCATTACAATTAACAGATTAACCAAACTAATGAACCAACGAATTGTATAAAAGATTGCTTCACACTGCCCACATAATCCCACCCTTCAGTTCGCAATGACGGACTTCGCGCTTGGCGACGATTAACCAATTTAAACAATTAACCGATTAACCAGACAAATGAACTAATGACTAATGAACCAATGAACTAACTTCATTCAAAAATGATAATATCCGTTCCTTCACTCATAACTACCTTCGAGGTGAGGTTGATGAATAGGCCATGGGCCAGTAATCCGTTAATTTGGTTGAGGTCTGAAGATAATTTGACAGGATTATCAATAAGACCGAAATCGGCATCAATGATCAGGTTTCCATTATCAGTGATAAATGTCTTATTTTCTACTGACCTTAACTGGCCTTTTCCGCCGAGTGTAGTTATCTGATCGAAAACATATTGATAAGCCAATGGAATTACTTCAATTGGTACAGTAAAAGCGCCCAATTTTTTTACTTTTTTAGAAGCATCGGTAATAATGATGGCATTTTTACTGAGCGAAGCGATAATTTTTTCCCTGAACAGCGCACCGCCCCCACCTTTGATCAGATCGAGTGTTTCGGTAAACTCGTCGGCACCATCAATACTGATATTAATTGAGCTTAAACTACCCAGATCGAGGATTTCGATCCCTAATGATTTTGCGAGTTCTTCTGTACGGATAGAACTTGCAGCAGCGGTGATTTTGAGTCCTTCTTTTACGCGTTTGCCCAATTCTTTAATGGCAAAGGTGGTGGTAGATCCTGTGCCAAGGCCTACAACATCGCCATCTTTTACAAATTTTACTGCAGCAAGGGCAGCTGCAAGCTTTTCGGCATCTTGCTGGGTTTTATCTATCGTCGCCATAAGGTAAAAATAGGTTTAAATGATAACATCCCAAAAAAATAGATGTTGGGAAATAATTGGTTCGTGGAGACACGAACCAAGGCAAAAAAATTCACACCCAATACAATAAATCTTATTTATAGCGTTTATGTGTATGAGAGCGTTAATTTAGATGATGGGGATTCTGCAATAGTGGAATCCCCATTTCTTTTTTTCATGCGTTATGCCATCGTGAGCGTAGTCGAAGGATCGCTTATATAGATTTCTCCGTTTCGCTGCGCTCCAGTCGAAATGACGATATATAATAATGAAAAAAAATTTACTGCTTATACAATAAATCCTATTTACAACGTTTGTATATATGAGAGCGTTAATTTAGATGATGGGGATTCTGCGGTAGTGGAATCCCCATTTCTTTTTTAATGCGTTATGTCATCCTGGGCGGAGTCGAAGGATCTCTTTAACAGATTTCTCCGTTTCGCTGCGCTTCAGTCGAAATGATGGCGACACGCAAAGACGATTAAATTTAAAACCTCCCTACCAAACTCACACCATAAGTTTTCGGGTTGCCTAAATGGGCTGCTCCAAAGTCGTAGGCATAATCAATATAGGTTTTATTGGACAGGTTTCTTCCCCAGAAAAACAGATCGTATTTTTTAGCAGAAAAACCAATCTTCGCATTATAAACGCTATAACCTTTCTGTTGGATCTGGTTGCTTAGATCATAAAACTGATTTCCTGTAAATAACCATTCGCCACGGATTATGGCATTTAACTCTGAGGCTTCGTCAATCTTGTAGCTATATTGTAAAGCAAACATCGAGGTGGTTTCCGGGGTATAAATTTGTTTATTTCCTGCTAAATCAACGGTTGCGCCATTTTTAGACACATTTAAAGATTTGTAAGAAGCATCTGTATAGCCAAAGTTATAATCAATACTTAAGCCTTTAAGCGGACGGGCAGAAAGTTCGAGTTCGACACCTTTACTCACCAGCTTACCGGCATTTCGTGTGGTGGTAAGGGCATCAGGTAAAATCAGGACAGGAATCTGCGCATCGGTAATATTTACATAAAAAGCTGCAATATTTGCGATTAAACGTTGATCGAAAAAGGTATTTTTTGTGCCAACTTCGAAATTGTTGCTGTATTCTGGCTTATAAGTATCGAGTGGCTTAGTGGTTGGATCAGAAGCCAGTTGTGTTATTCCACCGGCACGGTAACCGCGGCTATACGTTGCATAAACATTATTGTTATTGCTTATGGCATAGCCAAGGCTTAATTTGGGAGAAATGGCATTAAAATTTGCTTTGGCTAAAGTATCACCCTGTGTAACAATCGGATCCATTGTCGGAATCAGGTATTCGCCAGAAGCAAGCAATCTTTTTTGTTCGTAATCGTACCGTAAACCAGCAGTGGCCGTTAAATGTTGGGTAATCTGGTAAGAAAGCTGTCCATAAGCAGCAAAACCAGCGCTTTTCCCCGAATTAATATTTATAGCGGTAGTGTTCGGTTCTGCACCATAAACGGCTCCATCAGCACCAAAATAGGAGCCCTGCTTTACCGGATTTTTTTGATAGAAACCATATAAACCGGCTACCCATTTAAACTTTGAAATATTGGAAGCAGGCGAACTGAATTTAAATTCCTGCGTATATACCTTCACCTTATTCCAGTCTTTACCATAATTATTTACAATAGAAACGATATCGGCGGGTGAGAAATCACCATCGATGGGTTGTTTATAATACCTGTAATTAGACTGGTAAGCAGTTTGAGATGTAAAATTAAAATCATTTCCGGCGTAGTTAGCCGATAGTGAGGCATTAAAAAGATTATCGACCATTTCTGTTGTCGAATTTTGGTTTAACTGAAACGGACTGGCCAATGCTTCATCCACCGATCCGGTTAAAGGAAAAGTTCCATTGTTCCTGTTTTCGTTATGCTTTACATTTAACGTCAGTGCAAATTTTGATGTAGCCAAAAACTTCAGGTAATAATTACCCATAAAGCCATGCAGCTTATCAAATTTTGTATTGTTAAAGGTATTGGTATAAAAACCATTTTGCCTGTTGTACAATCCGGCAGCACCAAAAAAGAGTTTATCTTTAATTAAGGGTGCACGGATCCCTAAACTATAACGCTGCTGTCCATAATTGCCTATGTCGATCCCAGCAAAGCCAGTTGTTGTATTGCTGGGTTGTTTGGTAATGATGTTGATCACCCCTCCCATTGCGTTGCGGCCATATAAGGTTCCTTGTGGCCCGCGGAGTACTTCAATTCTTTCCACATCAAATAGTGAAGCGATATAAGTATCCAAACCAAATTGATTTACCCCATCGATATAAGTTGCAATAGCAGGATCGTAAGAAGTAGTTCCTATTCCCCGAATAGATGTTACGTTTCTGCCATCGCCAGGATTACTGCTGTATAAATTGGGTACTAATGTAGCTAAATCCCTGGTATTCAGAATGCGGTAATCGCTGATCTTTGAGGCTGAAAAAGCCGTAACCGCCGCTGGAATGTTCTGTACATTTTCTTCTGTTTTTTGTGCTGATACGGTTACTTCATCCAATCTGGAATTACTTTCTGCCAATACCATATCAAGCTTTTGGCTATTGCTTATTGTTTTTATAGCCGTAGCATAACCGATGGCACTAAATTTCAAGGTTAATTTTCCGGCTGGGATATTTGTGATTTCAAAATCTCCATTAGTTTTGCTCACCGCAGATAAATTGGTATTCAATACCTGCACTGTTACGTTGGCAATGGCTTCATTTTTACCATTTTTTATGGTGCCCGATATTTTATTTTGCTGTGCATCGGCTGCAAAGCAGGTTAATAAGAATAACCCTATTAACAGTAAAACGTTCTTCATTTTTTTCTTGTAAAATTAAAAAAACGGTTAGCATTTCTACTAACCGTTCCTAACAACTATACTAACTAACTTATTTGTTTAAAGAATTGATCCAACCTGCAATTTTTAAAGCTTCTGCTTTGGTTACCTGCGGCATTGGAGGCATTTCTGTCGAATAACCCGGCCAGTTTTGTGGTTGTGGGTTATGGATCAACTGAAATATTTTTTCTGGTGAATATTTACGTTTGGCAATTTCTGCAAATGGTGGCCCAATCTGTCTTTTGGTCTGGTTGTGGCAGGCCAAACAGGTGTTTTTGGTCAGCAAACCTTCCACTTCTTTAAAAGTAGGTGCTTTTGCAGTTGTAGTAGCTGGTTTAGTCCCGCTTGCGGCTGCGCCTTTGGCTTCGGGTGCTTTACCGGTAGTTCCTTTTGGCGCGACTGTTTTCTTTGCAGGGGCAGCTGGTGCTGCTGCAGAGTTTTTGGTGCTCACCTCATTGGCAGAAAGTTTATTTCCATCAGGAATCTGGTTCAACGTGTAATAAGCTACCGGGTGAACCAAAGAATAAAAACCATCCTGCGACCTCAAACCATCTAACGTTAAGGTATGGATATAATATTGGCGCAGGTTTTTCACAATAATCCTTGCTTTTAATCCATCGGCTGAAACTTTAACACCTGAGATTTTTAATTTTTCGGTATTTACCGGAGGTGAACCATAAACCGGGTGATATTTATAAATAAAGCTTTCTGCATCGTACGAAGCCAGGTCTTCTGCCGATTTACGATCAACAGGCATGGTAAACTCTACTTCGAAACCATCAGGCATTGCCCTTACAGCTTTCATTTCGAAAGGGGTTTTGTTGTTGTACACCAATCTTTCTAAACCCTCATTGGCATCACCTGCCGATCCCCAACCACGGTTGGTTTCGCCCACAAATAACGATCCATCGGTACCCCACTCTAACCTCAACACACCCGAACGGAAACCTTTCCGGAAAAGGAAGGCAGCGCCCTGTTCTTCACCTTTTACGGTTTCCATAAAAATCCTCGAGATGATACTCATCCCCTGGTCGCCAACCAAAATCTGACCAGCAAATGGACCAAATGTATTGGCAGGAATTTTAACAGGTTCTGCAGATGAGATACCCAAAATACCGTAAGGCAACCAAACTGAAGGCAAACGCAGTTCAGGAAATACCTTTTTCATTTCGAACAAGGTTTTGAAAGTTTCGTTTACCCTGTTTTCTGGCTTGATGTATCTACCCTGTTCGTTTTTAATACGGCGTTCATCCATTTGAGAATAGAAGAAATCGGATTGTAATTTAACAGGAGAATTTGGAAGGTTTGTCCACCTTAAACTTGCAGGGTGGCCCATAAAATCGCCTTTGTTTACTTTCCATAAACCGCCTGATCCTACCCAGTCTCCCTGGTTTTCGGTGTAATAAAACTGACCATCGATGCTACCGATCCCGGCAGGAGAACGGAAACCTGCAGCGTAAGGACTCATTTTACCATCTTCGGTAATATTCATTGCCCAGCCACGCATTGGTACACGACTTTCGGCGCGCCACCATTCTTCATCGCCAAAGGCAACGTTTGCGGTAACCATAAAGGTACCATCAGGCATTAATTTAGGTCCGAAACTGTATTCGTGGTAGTGTCCGCTTAAAGGCCATGCGTAAATGGTTTCGTACACATCGGCTTTCCCATCCTGGTCTTTATCGATCAATTTGGTCAGTTCGCCACGTTGTGCCACGTACAATGCACCATTTTTATAGGCAATACCTAAAATTTCGTGCAGTCCGTAGGCAAATCTGCGCCAGTAAGGTTTGGCACTGGTAGGGTTTTCTACAATAAACACTTCTCCCCTACGGGTAGAAATGGCTAAATCTCCGTTTGGCATGGTAATCAAACCACCAACCTCTAAAATCGGTCCTTCAGGTACGCGTACTTTATTTATTTTGAAAAAATCTTCTTCTTTCGGGGTTTCTTGCGCAAAAACTGTAGAAAAGCTAAAACTTAATGCCAGTATTGCTAATTTTTTGAATGTATTTCTCATTGTCATCACAATTAAAACAAAATGGTATAATTTAACCTGGTTCCGATAGCTACAATAAATTGTTTCTTGCCATCAACATCTCTGATTACCGGTTTGGACGATCCATCGGCCAGCTGGATGTAATAAGATTTGTCATCTACCAGGTACAAACCTTTGCCAGCTTCTTCAATGTTTGAAGCAGTTGCCAATAAGAAATACAGGTCTTTTGATGGTTTATCAACCGAAATTTCGCGGGTTAAGCCTTGTCCATTTTCCATTACTTTAACAGCATCTGTAACATGAGTTCCGTTGATGATGTACTTAAACTCAGGGCGGTCCTGTTTATCCATTACATAACCTTTGGTTCTGAAGCCGGTACCTGCGCTATCAGCAATCCAGGCAGCCTGATCGTTTGCCAATTTTGCAATGGCTAAAACCGGTTTTTTGGTGAAACGGGTAACACTGCCCAAAGCACGTGAGGTTCCGTTACCACGACCATCCCACATTGGGGTAGCATCGATGAAATCGCCATGCCAGCCCTGTAATAAAGTTCCGTTATCCAGATCGTAACTGTAAGCCGTTTTTTCTGGTCCGCCAACTGAAATGGCATGTACCGAGCGAACTCCTGGTGCCACATCAACAAAACTTCTGATCATGTTATTGCTTGCAGCTTCGATATAAATCGGATCAGCACCACCATTCTGGTTTGATTTTGGAATTTCAGACAATGCCGTGATTTCGATATTCCTAAAAGCTACCGAACCATGATCGCCTTGCAAACGCAAAGGCCCTTTTGCTTTTTCAGCTCCGGCTGCACCTCTTGTTGCGCCAAAAAGCTCAACATTTTCGTGGATCAATACGCCGTTTAGTTCTACACTGATGATTTTTGCATTTTGAGTTTTTGTTCCTGAGGCATCAAATTTTGGCGCCTGGAAGATAATTTTGATATGCTGCCATAAACCAGGTGCTTTACTTGCATTCTGACGGGGTGCAACACCACCAAAACCTTTTTCGGCTTCAGGTTTGCTGTCGTCCCAACGTTGGTAGATCCCGCCATTATTTGATGAACTGGCGTTTTTTAATCCCCAGGCGTCATCAATCTGGATTTCGTAATTTCCCTGAAGGTAAATGCCAGAATTGGTTCCTTTTGCGGTTAAATAATCTAACTCTACGGCTACATCGCCATATTCGTTTGCGGTGTACAAATCAGATCCTGCTTTTTTTGCGGTAGATTGATTGACTAAAATACCTTCGCCTTTAGTTGTTTTTAAAACATTTTCGGCATTAAGATCGGCTACCACGTTTTGTGCAAGCGACCAGGAATTTGAAGGATTTTTAAAGGCAGAAAGATCTTTGAGATCGATACGCTGACCGAATGCCAGCAGGGTTCCGCAAAGCCAGATGATGGCCGTAAAACCCGTCTTCGAGACGTTGATGTTCATATATTTGGTTTGTTAGTTTTAGCCCGGTTAAAAGCTAAAGGTTTCCTTAAAATATCCACCGGATAAATTGCTTTACCCGGTGGTGATGTTTTCTATTTTTCTGTTGATAACGAATAAGGGAAATCAGCTGGATTTGAACCCCTTGTTTTGTTTGGCGTTGCCGACATGTTAAAGTTTAACACCGCACCTTTTTGCAAACCACTGTGGCTGATCCAGTTTTTAGAATAAGGTTTACCATTCATCTGCAAGCTTTGTACATAACGATTGTTATCGCTATTCTCTGGTGCATTGATTACAACAGTTTTGCCGTTTTCTAAAGTAATGGTTACTTTTTTAAACAATGGCGCACCTAATACATACTGATCAACCGCTGGCGTTACCGGATAGAAACCCATTGCGGAGAAAACATACCAGGCAGAGGTTTGTCCGTTATCTTCATCACCGCAATAACCATCTGGTGTAGCTTTGTACATCCTGTTCATGGTTTCGCGCACCCAGTATTGTGTTTTATATGGGGCACCGCCATAATTATACAGGTAAATCATGTGCTGAATAGGTTGGTTACCATGTGCATACTGGCCCATGTTCGCAATCTGCATTTCGCGGATTTCGTGGATTACGCCACCGTAAGCACTTTCATCAAATACCGGAGGCATAGAGAAAACTGAATCCAGTTTGGTTACAAATTTATCGTGACCGCCCATTAATTTAGCTAAACCATCAACATCCTGGAAAACTGACCAGGTATAATGCCAGCTATTACCTTCGGTAAAGGCACCACCCCATTTAAATGGACTGAACGGGCTTTGGAAAGTTCCGTCCTGGTTTTTACCACGCATTAAGCCAGAAGCCGGATCGAAAAGGTTTTTATAATTCATGGCTCTTTTCTTGTAGATATCGATTTCTGATGCTGGTTTACCTAAAGCCCTACCCAATTGGTAGATGGTAAAGTCATCATAAGAATATTCTAAAGTTTTAGCCGCATTTTCGTTCTTTTTCACATCGAAAGGCACATAACCCAATTCGTTGTAATATTTAACCCCATCACGACCAACGGCTTCCATAGGGCCTTCGTTGTTGGCACCATGTTTTAAAGCAGACCATAACGTTTCGATATCGTAACCACGCATCCCTTTAATGTAGGCATCAGAAACTACAGAAGCAGAATTGTTACCCACCATAATATTAGCATAACCCGGGCTGCTCCACTCAGGCAACCAACCACCTTCTTTATAATCGTTGATTAGACCTTGTTGCATTTCCTTATTGATAGAAGGATAAACCAGGTTTAAGAAAGGGTATAATGCCCTGAAAGTATCCCAGAAACCGGTACCGGCAAACATATAACCTGGCAAAACCTGACCATTATACGGGCTCCAGTGTACAATCTGGTTCTGTGCATCAACCTCATACAATTTATTCGGAAAGAACAATGTGCGGTACATGGCCGAGTAAAAAGTACGGGCCTGATCGATGGTACCCCCTTCAACAGAAATTTTGCTTAAGGTTTTGTTCCAGGTTGCCCTGCCTTTTGCTTTGGTCGCATCGAAACCATCGTTAGCCAGTTCTCTTTTTAAGTTAAGATCGGCCTGTTCAAAGCTGATAAAAGATGAAGCCACTTTAGCAATTACCTGCTCGCCTTTTTGTGTAGCGAAACCAATAACAGCACCTGCATGATCGACAGTTAGTTCTAAATCTTTATCATTTAATTTTTTGTCATCCCACGTTTTCGCCAGTTTGAAATCTTTATTGAAATAGATTACAAAATAGTTTTTGAAGTTTTTAGGCAGCGGACCACGGGCATATTTAGTAGTATAACCAATGATTTTTCTTTCTGCCGGAATGATTTTAATATACGAACCCTTGTTTTGGGCATCTACAACTACATAAGAACTATCGGTTTTAGGAAAAGTAAACCTGAACTGTGCAGCTCTTTCTGTAGGGGTAATTTCGGTGGTTACATCGGCATCTGCCAAATAAACGCTATAATAATGTGGTTTTGAAACCTCTGCTTTATGGCTGAACCAACTGGCACGGTCATCATCGGTAAATCTTAATTTTCCGGTAACCGGCATAATCGAAAAAGCACCGTAATCGTTCATCCATGGTGATGGTTGGTGGGTTTGTTTAAAACCGCGGATTTTATCTGCGTCGTAAGTGTACGCCCATCCATCGCCACTTTTACCTGTTTGTGGTGTCCACATGTTCATTCCCCATGGCAAACCGATTGCCGGGTAGGTATTTCCGTTAGATAATGCCGGTTTGGACGCTGTTCCCATTAAAGGGTTTATCCAATCAACAGGATCTGTAACTTTGCCTATGGTTTGTGCGAAACTGGTTGTTGCCGCAAAACCCAATAAGGCGATAAATAATCGTTTCATTTGTTGTGTTTGTGATTTTTTATATGCGTGTAATTATTTTTTAAACTTGCGAATTTTTAACGTAATCTGCCCAAAGTGCATCTAAATCTTTACCGGTTAATTTCGCCCAGATTTCTTTAGTATAGGTATGGTCCCTTAAAGAAGCATCAACCGCTTTAATGGTGCCAGGTTTTACACTTTTTTCGATCCATGCAAAAAATGCAGCGGTAATGCGGTAGCTGTTTTTATAAGAATGATCTGGTTTTAAAGCCGGCAAAGACCATTTGGCACCTGCATTATCTACACCGAATTTATAACGGGCATAATCGGCAATACCTTCGGTTAACCAACCCGGGCCAACACTACGACCATAATCCTGTACAATGTGCATCACTTCGTGTGTAACCACATCAATATCTTCGGGATGTTTAATCATCCACATCGAACTGAAGGTTACTTTGCCATCAGCCGTTGCAGCCACGCCTTTGTAAGCTGTATCTACAAAAAACTTTACCTCTTTTATGGTTGATGGGTTGTATTCTTTTGCCAGCTTTGGATAAACCTCGAAAAACGTTTTGATCAAACGTTTTTTCAATTGTGGGTCGAGCTCCTTGAAATTGCTTTCGAACGATAAGGTGTAACCGCTCTTTTTAGTGATTTCCTGCGCTTTTAACTGCACTGAAAAAGCAGAAACAAGCATTAAGAAAAGGGAAAGAATTGATATTTTTTTCATTGATATGGGAAATTATTTTTTTTGGTTAGCCTGTTTGATTCTGCAAATTAAATATTTTATGTAAAACGTTTTAGTAAATGATCAAAAATTTTACTTTAGTGATGAATATTTTTACAAAACAGCGGTCGTCATTTCGAGCGGACCCCGAAAGCTAGCGGGTGCAATAGTGTTCAGAGAAGCTAAATCTGTCTAGATAAATCTCTTTTTGGTATGTATCCAAAGAGAAGTCAAGTTTGCCTGGGCACATTGCCTATAAAACTTGACTTCTCTGTAAATTTCTTTTTATGATTTCTTACTGCTGTAGGTAAGGGTTACTTTTTGGGGTTCTTTGCCATAATCGGTCCAAAGCTGATCTAGGGTTTTTCCGGTTAAGGTTTCCCACGATTGTGCGTTGTACTGATGTGCCCTTAACTGCTGATCTAATGTGGCAATTAACCCAGGTTTTACATTTTGTTCTAACCAGGCAAAAAAGCGGGCGGTGATCCGGTAGCTATTGGTATAATTTTGTTTTTCATTGTAAGCTGGCAGACTCCATTTAGAGCCCACATTATCAACGCCGTATTTATAACGTACATAATCGGCAATACCTTCGGTTAACCACACCGGACCAGCACTGTAACCATAACCCTGAACAATGTGCATCGTTTCGTGTGTAACCACATCAATATCGGTTGGATGTGCTTTCATATAACCCGCGCTGAACAAAATCCTGTTGCCACTGGCCTCGGCTACGGCTTTATATGCGGTATCTACTACAAAAAGTACATCGTGTGTAGATTTATCATTAAATGTTTTTACCAATTTTGGGTAAATCTCAAAATAAGTAGAAATTAAGTTTTTTCTAACTGCTGGATCTAAATTTGGGTCTTTACTGATGAAAGTTAAATTATATCCTTTATGTTTTTCTTTACTGTATGAAACCCAGTTTTTCGAAAGTGCAGTAAATAATTCTTTCTGGATTTTCTTCTGGGATTTATTTTTAACCCATTCGCTGTTCACTTTAATTTCTCCTGCTTTAGCGATAATGGTTGGTGTTTCGTCTGTTACAAAATCAAGCACTACATTTCTTTTGGTCCTATAGTCATCTGCCTGTGCAAAGCCCGGATAAACCTCAAAAAAGGCGGCCTTTAGTTTAGCATCAACTTTGGCGTTTGTTACACTGTCTTTGTCGTTGATGGTAATTTTATATTCTCTTTCTCTGTTTTGGGCAGCAGCAGCACCTGCTAAGAATGATACCAATGCGAGGATTAAAATTTTCTTATTCATTTGTCTTATATGTGTGTTTTGATAAAAAAGGAAAGATCTGAACCTTGATCCTGAAACTTTTTTATAACTTAAATTTAGCCTCTTATTTTTTAATACTTAGAAAATCTGATCTGATGACAACACTTTTTACCAAGCAAAATATTTTATATAAATGCAAACTAAAACGTTTTACTAAACAATATTAAACATATTCTTAAATAATCAAGAATTATTTATTTTTTTTATCAGATAAATATTAAAAAAATATGCAAAGGAATAAATAAGAATAAATCAGGAATGAGAATATCCTACAAAAAGCATTCTTTTTTTAAAAGAAAGTAAAATTGGATAATAACCGCAGAATTACATTGCTAAAATTGTAATTCCACGGTTAATTTATGTGTAACTTAAAAATATTGTAAAATACTCAGCTAAAACTCCTTAAGTTAAACTCAAATCGCAACAGCTTGCAGCACCAATTAACGCAGCATGTTCTTTAAGCTCCGAAATTTTGATATTTGTATCTATTCCATTGCCTTTTAGGGTAGCAATCAGCTCGGGGGCGAAAGCACTAAAAGATTGTGCAATATTACCACCAACAATAACGGTATCTATTTTATGTTTTTTAATAATAGGAATTAAAAACTGGGCCAGGTTATAGCCAAATTCCATAAATACCCGAGTAGCAAAATGATCGGTTTCTACTATTTCTACGAGTTCTTTCACCCCATCTACGGTTTTCCCGCTAAGTTGGTTAAAACGTTTTACGAACCAGCGCGTAGATAAATAATCTTCTGCAATTCCGTCTAAAAATTCGGAGTTCCACAGGTCGGCATCAAAAGCTTTATAGTTTAAACAAAGCGAAGACCCAAGCCCTGTTCCCAATGTTAGGCCCAACACACTTGCATTTCCTTTTGCAGCCCCGGCAAAAACTTCACCCTGTAAAAAACCAGCGGCATCGTTTATAAAATGGATATTTTCGGCAGGAATATCCAAACGTTTAGCCAGTTCTTCTTTAACATTAACCTGATAAAGCGATTTAAACTTATCCTGGTCTTTGATCAATGAAATTCCTTTATCATAATTAAACGGCCCGGGCATGGCAATACCCACGTTACGTGCACCGTTTTTAATATTTTGAAAAGCTTTGCTGATAATATCGCACCATGCCGATAAAATCACTTCTTTATTCTCCTGCGAATTCACAGGGCTACGCTTGATGGAATCCTTCACCAAAGTTCTTGTTTCCAAATCCACCAATGCGGCTGTAATATGCGAGCCGCCAATATCTACACCTAATGCAACAGGCTTTTCCATTCTATATCTATATTTCTGTTATTATACTAATTTTCATCAATGCGCCAAAAATAGCGATTCAATATCTATTTACTCAGCGAAAAAGGCTTATCTTCTTCTAAAAGTCCTCTATTTAACGAAGGTTTAACATTCATCTCTAATTTTAACACCCCGCCCTTTAAAATATCGCTGTGATTAATAAAGTTTCTGGTGAAATTTTTACCGTTAAAGCTGGCAGATTTAATATAAACGTGGTCGGAATCATTTGCGGGTGCTTCGATCACGAATTTTTTACCGTTTTCTAAGTTAATCGTTGTTTTTTTAAACATTGGGCTACCTAAAACATATTCGCCCGTACCAGGCGTAACGCTATAAAAACCCAAAGCACTTAACACATACCATGATGAAGTTTGCCCCTGGTCTTCATCTCCTGGATAACCGTTTTCGGTAGCATCATAAAGTTTATGCATCACCTCGCGGGCGTGAAACTGCGCTTTCCAGGGCTGGTTGGCATAATTATAAAGGTAAACCATGTGTTGTATCGGTTGGTTTCCATGTGCATATTGCCCCATGTTGGCCATTACCATTTCAGTCATTTCGTGGATCATGCCACCATAAGAGCCTACATTAACTTTATTGGGTTCGGTAAAAACAGAATCCAGTTTTGCCGTAAAATTGTTGTACCCACCCATCAAATTAATCAAGCCTTTGGTATCCTGAAAAACCGACCACTGCCAATGCCAGGCGTTGCCTTCGGTAAAAGGTCCGCCCCACTCTGTCGGGTCGAAATTTGGCGACCATTTGCCTTCTGCATTTTTGCCCCTCATAAACCGTGTAGCAGGATCATACACATTTTTATAATTATACATTGGTTTTTCAAAAACCTCCATATAATGTTTGTCACCAATCATTTTGGCCAATTGGTAGGCACAATAATCATCGTAAGCATACTCCAGCGTTTTTGCGGTGGCTTCCCTATATTTTGGATAAGGCACATAACCCAATTGATTATATTCGGTTACCCCATCCCTACCGTTTGCAGGTCCCCAGGGCCCTTTGTTCATCGCTTCGTGATAATAGGCATCCAGGGCTTTTTTGGGATCAAAAGTTCTGATTCCTTTTACCCAGGCATCGGCCAGTAAAGAAATGGCATGGTTACCGATCATACTGCCTGCTTCGCTGGGGAATGACCATGAGGGCAGCCAACCGCATTGCTCGTAAGCATCAAGCATGGCCTGCATGTAACGACCATGCATTTCGGGCTGTACCAGGGTATTTAATGGAAATTGCGCACGGAAGGTATCCCAGAAACCGGTATCGGTAAACATATACCCATCATGTACCTTACCATCGTAAGGACTGAAATAATAAGGTTTTCCAGCCTCATTGATTTCATAAAATTTTCTTGAGAATAAACTTGCCCTGAAAAAGCAAGAATAAAAGGTTGCCATATCGGCTTTCGATCCACCTTCCACTTCAACTTTACCTAAAGATTTATTCCATACCGCAGCAGCATTGGCTTTGGTATCTTCTAAAGTTTTATCGCTGCCCAGCTCTCTTTTTAAATTAAGCTCGGCCTGTTTTAAGCTGATGTAAGAGGAAGCGGTTTTAATCTGAACTTTAGTACCTGACTCAAATTGTACAAATGCACCTTTTCCTAATCCTTCGGCAGTTAGCGAATCTTTATTTACCGTATTGCGTTTGTTCTCCCAGGTACCATAAGATTTAATGGGCTGATCGAACTGGATCACAAAATAACTTTTCCAGCCACGCTTAAAACCTTCGCCATTATTTACCCATCCTGTAATTTTATTTTCCTTTGGGTAGATCTGCACACCGCTCAACCTGGTGTATCCATCAAGGATCAGGTAGCTCCTTTTACCTTTTGGATAGCTGAAACGCAGATGCGCACCACGCTCTGATGGAGAAATTTCTGTAGTAATCTCGTTTTCGAACTTTACTTTATAATAATTCGGTTTTGCAACTTCATCTTTATGGCTAAACCGGGTTTCACGCTGGTTCTCGTCAACAACAAGTTCATCAACCATTGGCATTAAAGAAAATACCGCATAATCCCTTGTCCACGAGCTGCATTGATGCGCCTGCTGAAAACCCCTGATTTTATCTTTAAAGTATTGGTATTTCCAGCCATCGCCGTTTCTTCCCGTTTGGGGTGTCCAGGTGTGCATGCCAAAAGGCAGGGCGGTTGAAGGGTAAGTATTTCCCCTGGTGAGCTCGTGTCTGGAATTGGTTCCCTGAAGCGTGTTCACATAGTGGACCCAATCTTTTTGCTGCGCCGATAGCCCTTTGCAGGCAAGACAGCATAAAATGGATGCGATTAATTTAAGTTTCATTGGTTTGTTTGTGTGTGTTGTTCTTTTCAGCAGGTATAAAACCATGCTGTATATTTTAAAAAATCAGCTTTTGCCTGCATAGGTAAATGGTTGCAGGCAAAGCTGATTAATGCTTTTATTTTATATTCCATTTATCGGCCAGCATTTTAATGAAGTAACCGCCAACTACGCTTCTTGCCTGGAAACCTGTCATTTTACCATTGGTGGTTTCGTGCCAATCGCTCAATGGCACGTTGCTTTCAGTTTCGGTAGCATATCGGTAAATGGGACTAATGAATTTTTGGAAATCTGCTTCGTTATCGGCCAGTGTTGCAGTCCACATAATCCAATCTGATTTGGTATAGGTTCTGCGGCTATCCAAAGGCAGTCCGAAATCTTTTTGTTTGGTTAAATAGAAATCAATCTCCTTTTTATACACTTCTTTTGGAAAAAGATCCAATTTTAAAAGTTTATCCCAAACCAGGTTATACTTCTGGCTCCAGGTATTTTTATCATTAAATGTTAAAGCATAATGATCGCCGTCATCGGCAAGTTTCATCCAGTTCTGCGCCATTTGTAAAGCAGCTGTGCGGTATTTGGTGGCTACATCGGTTTTACCTAATAATTTTGCCATTTGCGCATAACCGCCTAAGGCCACAATAGCTTTTACCGATAAGTTCGAATTACGGGCAAGGTGGCCTGCAAAATCATCGGTACATAACTGGTTGGCAGGATCGAAACCTTCTCTTAAAAGGTAATTGGCCCATACCGACATTACTTCCCAGTGTTTTTCGGCATATTTTGCGTTTCCCTCTGCCTTGGTAATGGCGGCAGTTAAAATGATCATGTTCCCCGCTTCTTCCACCGGCATATCTTCACCATAAGTTTGACCGTTTGCCAGAGGATAAGTACCTAAATCGTGTGCGGCAAAAGGTTTTTTCCATTTTCCACTTTCCGAATAATAAAAAATACCGTTCAACATCCCTTTTAGCAATTCAGGATTGTACACTAAAAATTGTGGCGCAGATGGATAGGTTACATCAACCGTATTGATTGATCCGTTACTAAAGTTTTCTTTAGAAAGAAAAAGGATATCGCCATTTGGTGCGTAAACGATTTTATGGGCTGCAATCGCCTGTCTGTAGGCCAGCTTGCACATTTCTGCATATTCCTTTCCTCCTGCTTTTTCCGCATCAGCATAAAGTTTCGCATCAAAAGCGGCACATTTGGCTTTTAAAGATGGATATTGATTATTAGCTTCTGCCAATTGATCTTCAAATTGTTGCGAACCGGATTGCCTCCAAACCGGAGATAGTTTTTCGCCAAAGTACTCTACCGATTTTAAATCATCATAACCTAGCAATACATATCTCTCCACCGCAGCAGAAGAAATAGTACCAAAAGGAATCACACTGTTTAGACTTAAGTTTTTGGAATTTAAAACCTGGTTTTGATTTGGATATTTTGCCGCCATGAAAGCTTTTAAGCTTTCGTTCTGGGTACCGATAAACTGCACAGCATTAAACTTTGAAGGAACAGCAACATATAAATAACCCCAATCAATCCGTACATCATCACCACGTTTTTTTAATATAGGCTGTTCAACAGTACCTGTTTTAAGGATAGAAAGGCTACTTTTTGTACTTTTCCAGGCAGAAACAGCCTGAGTTGGTGTATTTACCGCAATATTTGATGAGGCTCCAAAGAAAACATCAACTTTATGCGCTTTACCATCAGTTGATTTTACCGCATAGTTGATATAACTGATTGGCCTTGCGGTTAGTTTAATATCGTTAAGCAACAGTGGCGAAGTAAAACTCACTTCTAAAGCAACTTTACCACAAGTAAAGTTATATTTTGTTGTGGTAGCCTGTACGGTAACATGGGTTTGGGTTGCAGGCTCAATTTTTAAATCCTGAGCTTCCTCTTCTACAATCCCGGCATCTAAATGCCTCCCGCCTGCAGTATTTTTGCAATGGATGGCCAGTACATTTTTACCTTTTAGCAAAATGCCATCCTCAATTGGCAGATAGATATAATCAGAAACCCATCCGTTTTTCCTGTAAATTAATTTCCCGTTGAGGTACACCATTACATTATCATCGTGATTGAGTTTAAGATATTTTTTTGCTGATGTTGGATTTGCAACTTCAAAAGTTCTTCTGAAATACAGGTCGTCGGTATTCCATTTTGTTTTATCGCTTCGCTCATCGCCGAACGGCGCATCGCCTTTTTTCCAGGCACCATCATTGTAAGTATTGGTTTCCCAACCTTTTTCAGGCTGATCGAAGGTATAACTGGCCTGGTATTTAACTTCATCGGCAGCTGGGAGTATGGTTTTAAAGCTTTTGCTTTCTTCGCCCATAAAACGGTAAAACTGATCGTCAACTTTTATTATGCCCAATAAAGATTGTTCCTTACCGGTCCAGTGTTTGGTAACCGATTGATTTAAGCCATCGCCAAAAGACCAGATACTGAAATAGGCATCATGCGTAATCAGCGGATAAGCCGGGGCTTTATCTTGTGCTTTAATCGTGAAAGTAAAAAAAAGGCAAAATGCCAGCAAGGAAAGGTTTCTCATAATTCAATATTTGGTTTTTTGCAATGGATAAATCGTTTTACTTAATTTACCGACCAAATATTTATTCTGATTGAATGAAAATGAGGATGATAATTCTAGTTAAGATAGATTTTCGCTCTCTAAAGCCGTAATAAAGTAAAACGTTTTACTAATCCAATATTAGAGAATTTAAAAATCATATTAAAACCACATTTCGTAATATTTAAGTTACAAAATATTAATCCCTGATGATAAGTTTGGCCGGAATGATGATCTGCTGGTTTTCGGGTTTCGCTTTAGAAGAAAGCTGTTTAAGGATCAGTTTGATTACATTTTCTGCAATTTCTTCCAAAGGTTGCTGTACGGTCGATATTCCCGGGGTATGCAATTCGAAGGCTTCATGGTCATCGTAGGCAATAATGGCAAAGTCATCCCCTATTTTTTTATTGATCTGTTTTAATACTTTAAGGCCGCTGATGGCGAGGTAGTTGGTTGCGAATAAAACGGCATCGATTTTTTTCTGTTCAAGCAGTTGTTTGATCTGGCTGATGGTTTCGCTTTCTTCCTGGTTAAAATGGATTTTTAACACAAGGTTTTCATCGTATTTGATGCCATTGTCTTCCAAAGCTTTTTTATAACCATCGTAACGTTCTACAATCTGCTCTACGTTGATGTCGGTGGTTACAAGGGCTATATTCTTTTTGCCCTGATCGATAAAACTCTGGATAGATTGGTAAGAAGCATTAAAATGATCGGCCCCTACATAACTGGTATTGATATCGGGCAGGTTCCTGTCAAAAAAGATTACGGGATTGCCATCTTCCAACAGCATTTTTACATCTTCTTCTATTCCTTTAATAGGCGAAATAATATAGGCATCAACTTTACGAGATTTAAACATATTGATTAGTTCTTTCGCTTTATCAACACTGTTTTCGGTACTGGAGTAGATGATTTTATAACCCCTTTTATAGGCTTTATCTTCGATTAACCTGGCTATCCTGGAAAAAAATGAGTTGGAAATATCTTCAATGATCAGGCCGATGATGTTTGAGTTTCCGGTGCGTAAACTTCTGGCAATCTGGTTGGGTTTATAACCGCTCTCTGCAATAATTTTTTCTACCTTTTCAATAACCGCTTCACTGATCGATTTCTCTTTTGCTTTACCATTAATAATAAAGGAAACTGTGGTGATGGATACATTTGCTTTAACAGCTATATCTTTGATGGAAAGCGATTTCATTTGGCTGGAATTCTTTTAAGTTAATCGATTCAAAGCTAAATAAAAATTATAGCTTTTAATTTTTTGCCCGTTATAAAAACGCAATTTAACATTTTTTATGTTAATCGTTTTAGAAACAATTGTTAAAGGTTGGCAGGATAAAAAAATGAGGCATAAAACAGCAAAAGGCGCTTATGAAGCGCCTTTTGTATCAAAATTAATATCCTGGGTTTTGGGTGAGTTTTGGGTTAAAATCTCTTTGTCGCTGAGGAATTGGATATAATGACCTTGTTGGTGTAGATATCTCGTGATCCCACCATTTGGTATTGCTAAATTTTCCAAAACGAATCAAATCATCTCTTCTGAAACCTTCGAAAATGAATTCCCTGCCACGCTCTGCCAAAAGCTCATCTAAAGTTAGCGAAGCAGTAGTATAAGCATGGGCTGGCCAGGTAGCAGCTGTATAAGCTCTTTGTTTACAGGTATTGACTAAGGTTACTGCATCTGCTGTAGCAGCTCCTCCATTTTTACGCATGATGGCTTCTGCTTTAGCAAAGTAAATCCAGGTTAAACGGTAAACATTCCAGTCGGTATTATTGTAGTTTGGATCTGGTTCTACACGAACACCGTTAACAAGGCCTGGTAGTGAGTTTCCTAATTTGTATTTATTAAAACGCACACCGCTGTTTTCTTCGCCTTCGCTCATATTGGTGACTGTAGAATTTTTGGTGTTTTTTTGGATGTTATCTACAAATGAAAGTGGCTTACCTGCATACTCTACGGTTCCTTCAACAGGGGCAGTAGGATCGGTAAATTTAAACTGTGGCCCGAATAAAAGCCAGTTGGTTTTACGGAGATCATCTGTTTCAAAAGTAGTGTAAACTCCCGGAATCAATACAATCCCGTCATTACCATTTCTGCCACCGCCATAAATATCCCTTTGTGCAAAGTGATAAAATTCACCGGTCCATGATGGTTCAAATTTGGCTCTTGTAAAATCGTAAGCTATAGAGAAGATTACCTCTTTTGATAAATCGTTGGTATTTTTAAACTGATCTGAAATATTCGGATCCAGTGCCATGCTACCGTTTTGTCCACCACCTTCATTATTAATTAATTTATCGGCAGCAGCGATACAATCATCCCAACGGGCAGTACCTGTCCACACCTCTGCATTGAGGTACAATTCTACTAACATGGCATAACCGCTGGCCTGGCTCATTCTACCCAATTGTGCCCTTGATAATTTGGGTACATTGTTGATATTATCTTTGATTTCTTTTTCGATAAAAGCAAAAACATCTTTTCTACTGGTTGTATTGGGTAAAATCGGATTAGCAGGATCTACAATGGTGGTTGATAATGGAATATTACCAAACAGATCCATGAGTTTAAGGTAATGGAATGCTCTCAGTAATTTTAATTCTGCAATATATTCGTCTTTCTCTTGTTGGGTAATACCCATGGCAGAAATATCCCTCGATCCAATATTTGCAATTGGATCATTACAGTAGCCAACGCCGGCATACATCAGGGCCCATGCGTTATTTATTCCAGCTTCATCTACCGTCCAGCTATGATAGTGTAATCTTTTCCACTTTCCACCATCTTCACCGTGCGGTCCTTTGGTTGGCCACGCCAGCTGATCGGCAGAAAGTTCTGCCAAGCGCCACCATCCGTCTTGTCCTGAAGGTGTTACCCAGGCGTTTGCATGGGTATATGGCCTTAACACTGCAGAAATTACTTCGTTTTTATTGGTATAAAATTTTTCAGCCGGAATAACATCGTATGCATTTTCATCTAAATTGGTACAGGCAGAAGCCATACCAACAATTAGCGCAAGGGCCGTATATATGATTGATTTATTTTTCATTTTGTTATTTATTAAAACCCTACGTTAACACCAAATAAGAATGATCTGGTACTTGGATAAGCACCGCGGTTATCGACACCTGGGCCTAAGCCTGTATCCTGAACGAAATCAGGATCGTTACCGCTGTAACCTGTAATAGTTGCTAAATTCTGGCCGGTAGCATATACGCGCAGGTTGCGGATATATTTCGTTTTTAACTTAAAGTTGTAACCCAGGGTAACCTCATCAATTTTTACGTTTGTACCGCTTTCAATATAGTAATCGGAGTACATATAGGTATCATTAATCTGGCTGTATTTCCCAAATGCATCTCTCAGGTAGTTAGATCCTGTAATGGCCGGATTTCCATAACTTAATGCAGTTGTGTTTAAGATATCATAATCGAACTTACCTCTTAAGAACACCCTGAAATCAAAATTCTTGTAGGTGAAGTTTGCAGTGTATGAGGCATAATATTTCGGAATGGCATTACCTATCGGCGCTAAATCCGATACATTCTTATCTTTCGAATTGTTGATCTGGTCGTTACGTACAGGAACTCCGTTTCTATTATAAAACAACCATTTTCCATTGGCATCAAAACCGGCAAAACGTTTACCATAAAAAATACCAACTTCTTCACCTTCGTAAGTGGTAATGGCATCTCCTAAATCGCCTGAACCACCTATTCCGCCGAATGTCCTGTATTTAACGGCAAAAGCATCGTTAGAATAAGAGTTTAAGGTGTTTTTTATTGTACTTCCGGTAAAATCCATACTGAAAGTAAAATCCTTCAATTTAACGGCTTGATAGCTTAAAGCAACCTCTAAACCTCTTGATGAAATATTACCCACATTGGCATAAATGGTACTCTGAACATAAGGAGGTTGAGGTGTAGTATATTGATCCAGCAAATCTTTAGTGGTTCTGTCAAACACATCAATTGATCCGGTTAACTTACTGTTAAACAAGGTAAAATCTGCCCCAACATTGGTTTCCCTTTTAGATTCCCATTTAAGAAAAGGGTTAGGATTATATTGTGGACCGTAAGTTTCCCTGTAGCTACCATCAGGATAAAGGTATTTACCTCCGCCACTAAGTACTACCCTTGAAGCATTATTGGCAAAACCAGAATTACCTGTTACCCCATAACCTGCTCTTAACTTTAAGTAGTTAACCCACTTCACATCCTTCATGAAACCCTCTTCGGTAACGTTCCAACCTAAGGAAACTGCGGGAAAATTTCCCCACTTATTGTTATCACCGAACCTGGACGATCCTTCATGCCTTAAAATTAACTGCAATAAGTATTTATTATCGTATGAATAGTTTATCCTACCAAAAAATGCAATCAGGGTATTATCGTTTTTATAACTGCCCATACCTGCTTTACCATCGGCCAGTGCCTGTCCGGCACCCAGGTTATCTTCATTAAACTGATCGTTTAAGAAACCACGTGTACTTGCTTTAGCACCTTCTTCAATGTTGTAGCGATAACTGTAACCTGCCAGAGCAGTAATAGCATGTTTGCTGGCAAACGTTGTGGTGTATTGTAAAGTGGGTTCAAAAGCATAACCCTGAGAAAGGAAATTATTTTTGAATGCATAACCTCCTCCTGGGTAATCACTGTTTTCTATTGAGTTTTCACTTTTCAATTGCGCATAACCGCCATCAACAAAATTATCCCGCTGTAACGATCCAAATACCGAAGCTTTTAAACCTTTAACAATATCGAAATCAGCTTTTAAATCAGCCGAAGTAGTTTGTTGTTTACGGTAGCTGGTTTGCGTAAATAAACGTGCGTATTGATTGGTACTCTGGTTATCGTAGTAAAATGAACCATCAGGGTTATAAATCTGCTTGGTTGGGTTTTTAGTTAATTCCTCTTCCCATCCACTGGCATTTAATTCATTGTCGAAAAACGATGAAGTGGTACCATTGGAAAGTAAGTTGGCGTTATTAATATTGGTGGCCAGGTTTAACTGAATGTTTAATTTATCATCAAAACCTTTCTGATTGATGTTCAGCCTTCCGGTATATTCTTTCCTGCCATTTTCAAGGGCAATACCTTGTAAATCGCGATAATTTAAACTTGCTCTATAGCTTGTTTTATCTGTTCCTCCAGAAAGTGCAAGGTTATGATTTTGAGACAGATTATCATGGTTTACCAATTTATCGTACAGATCTTCGCTGCCTCCGTAATCTACAGCATTAGTTTCGCCGCTATTGATTTTTGCCCTAAACTCATCGGCTGTTAAAAAATCTAAGCGGTTTTGGATAAACTCTTTACGGATATAACTAGAATAGCTAAATGTTGGCGGACCTGGTTTACCCTTTTTTGTGGTGATTAATATTACACCCGCATTTGCACTGGTACCATAAATTGCTGCACCAGAACCATCTTTTAATACGTCGACCGATAAGATATCATCTTGTTGCAAAAGATCGGGGTTACCACCGGGAATACCATCAATAACATAAAGCGGACTTGCACTACCAGCTACAGAAACTACACCACGTAATTGAACACTTGGTCCTGAGTTAGGATTGGAGCTGTTTGCCCTGGTAATGTTTAGCCCTGCAACTTTACCCTGAATTAGATCTAAGGCATTCCGCGCACCACTTTGCCTAAACTGAGAAGTATCTACGTGGGCAACGGATGAAGTTACTTCTTTTGTTTTCAACGTTCCGTAACCAACCACTACTACATCACTTAGGTTTTGGCTTCCTGATGGCACCAAACTGATGTTTAAAGGAGATGCCCCATTACCTGCAGGCACAGATTTGCTTTGGTAACCGATATAACTGAACACCAGCACATCGGTTGGGGCAGTTACATTAATACTGAATTTACCATTCTCCTGTGTAACGGTACCACCAGTTTTACCCTGAATTTTAATTCCAACACCAGGTAAACCGAGTTTCTGTTCATCTACAACAGTACCGGTAATTGTTTTTTGTGCAGCTGATGTTGCTGCAGGAGCACCGGCGGCTGGTGTAGCAGGTGCAGTGGTAGCCGGAACTGGTGCCGGGGCAGTAACCGGACGCGCGCCACCAAGTGGATTCGGCGGTACTTTTACCGTATCGGCGGGTTTGGCAACGGGGACTTTTTTTGTTGTGTCTTGTTTTTTAGTTGTATCCTGCTGAAAATAATAGCGGTTGAAACTGATTTTTTCGCTCGTAATTTTCGCAAATAACTGGGGGCTTGAAAGTAGGACCAGGCATAGGAATCCTGACATCCTGAGTAAAATGTTTTTCATTGGCACTCACTAGTTTAGTTTATAATTAGTTACGCAATGCGGACAAATTTCACCAAATTAATAAGAGCAATGAGATTAATTAGTTATGATTAGTATTTCCGCAAAACGATTTAGTAACGCATTAAAGGCCATTTTGTTTTAAAAAAAATGAAAACACCCTTAAATGTTACGTTAATAGGTAAAACAAAACTTTACTAATAAAGTACAATAAAGAAGATTGGACGGTCAAGATTTCGATTGGTTATGAAGGTATCTGATATCTCAATAATATTAACTCTTTAATTTTTCGACAATCAATTTGGCTGTTTTTGCCGAAGCGCCTGGTTTGCCCATTAATAACTGTAATTCGTCATAATGTTTTAACATCACGCTCCTACCCTCGCCGCTCAAAATAATTTCAAGTTCTTTGCTTACTTTTTGGGTATTACAATCTTCCTGGATCAGTTCGGTTACAATCTTTTTGTTAACGATCAGGTTAACCAGTGAGATGAACTTAATTTTAACCAACATCCTCGCAATGGCTATCGAAATGGCACCTCCCTTGTACACCACCACCTGTGGTACTTTAAACAGGGCAGTTTCGAGCGTAGCTGTTCCGGATGCTACAATGGCCGCATGGGCATGATGCAATAAATTATAAGTATTGTTAAACAGCAGTTTGACTTTTTTATCGCCGGTAAACTGGTGGTAATAGGCTTCACTAAAGGTAGGTGCCGCAGCAATAGCAAAAATATATTCCGGATATTCTTCCGTAATACTTAACATTACCGGCAGTAAACGCTCTATTTCCTGTTTACGGCTTCCAGGCAAAAACGCAATGATTTTTTCATCTCCCAGCTGATGGTTTTCACGAAAGTTTACATCTGGTATAAACTGTGCAATTTCATCCAAAAGCGGATTGCCCACATAATCGACCTTCATGCCCCATTCTTTGTAAAAATCGACCTCAAAAGGTAGAATACAGAACATGTGATCGACAATTCTTTTTATTTTAAGTACCCGCTTTTGATTCCAGGCCCAAACTTTGGGAGAAATATAATAACAAACTTTTATACCGTTGGCTTTAGCAAATTCGGCAATTTTCAGGTTAAACCCAGGAAAATCGATCAAAATCAATACATCAGGTTTCCATTTTAAAATGTCTTCTTTGCAGGCTTTAAGGTTTCTAAAAATGGTCCTTAAATTTAACAGCACTTCGGTAAAACCCATAAAAGCCATATCGGCATAATGTTTAACCAGCTCACCACCTTCGGCTTGCATTTTATCGCCACCGAAATACCTGAACACAGCTTCGCTATCCTCTGTTTTTAAGGCTTTCATCAAATTGGCGCCATGTAAATCGCCTGAGGCTTCTCCGGCTACGAGGTAGTACTTCATAATTATGGATGATGTTTGATGTAAAATGGAAGATGGATGATTGACAATGGAAAATGTAAGATAGAATCCCCATCATCCGTATTACATGTTCCATCTTCCATCTTTAAAAAACTTTGTATGCAAAGAACACAAAGGCGCATAAAAATGTTGCAGCCAATATACCCCTGCCGATATTTTCTTTATTGTATTTAAAAAATGTTTGCATGGTGTAGGCGTTTATTGCAATCCCACCGATGTACAACAGATCTGCTTTGGTAAGGTAAGCCACATGGTGAATAATATACCATGCAATGGAACAAAAAATTGCAGGGATAAGCAAACCAATGCCCAAACCTACCCATACCGAATTATTTAATGTTTTTAACCGATCAATCATAATAGCAGTTGCCTAACCTAAATTAATGCCATCGGGTGCCGAAACTTTTGTACCTGCATTTCCGGATTTTGCATCATTGTTGCCAATAAAATCCCAGCTGTTTAAAGTCTGAATGGCGTGGTGTGCGGTTAAATCGAACTGAACGGGAACGATAGAAACATAATTGTGCTCCAAAGCCCAAACATCGGTATCTTCTCCTTTATCAAAATTTTCGAAAACACCGGTTAACCAATAATATGGGCGTTTGTAAGGATCTGTCCGCTCATCAAATTCTTCCATCCACTTGGCATTGGCCTGACGGCAGATTTTAACCCCTTTTAAATTATTTCCTTTTGGAAAATTGACATTTAATAAAGTTCCTTCTGGTAAACCGTTTGCCAAAACCTGCTCACAGATATTTTTAATATATTTTTTAGTATGACTGAAATCGGCATCGGCAGCAAAATCATCTAAAGAGAAACCAATAGATGGAATTTTTTCAATAGCTCCTTCTACCGCAGCCGACATGGTGCCAGAATACAATACATTAATTGAGTTATTCAATCCATGGTTGATTCCGGATACGCATAAATCAGGTTTTTTACCTTTAAAAATCTTATTTACGGCAATTTTAACACAATCAACCGGAGTTCCGCTGCATTTGTACATTTCTACTCCTTCATAAAGGTCAACTTTATCAAAACGGATCGGTTTGCCAATGGTTATGGCATGCCCCATTCCACTCTGCGGACTATCTGGTGCCACCACCACTACATTTCCCAGCTCCTGCATTACTTCCATTAAATTTTTGATACCCGTAGCTGTAATCCCATCGTCGTTTACAACTAAAATATTTGGTTTTGTGCCCTGCTTTGTCATGCCGGTAAAAATACAGATTTATAAATTCAAGGCACAATAAACCGCGATTTATATGCTAAAATCATTTATTCCTGCCTTTTTAGTTCCGAAATTAAAATTATTTTCATTCCATAACAGAAAGCATATATATTTGAATAAATAACTTATTAAAAATGAACGCTGTATTTGGCCAACTTATCCAAAACCAAATACGTCCTCATGATCATAAAACCAAACCAAGCAATGAAATTCAAATTATTTACTTTGGCTTGTTTTCTGATAACAGGTTCTTTGGCGCAAGCACAAACAACCTATCAGTGGAAAACAGGAACTTCGGGTGGCTATGCCTACAAGTATGTCACCAACGATCCGACTAAAACCCGTTTTTATACGCTAAAGAACGGCTTAACGGTAATTTTATCTCAAAACAACAAAGAGCCTAACATTACCTATAAAATGGCAGTTAGGGCGGGCAGTAATACTGATCCGCGGACCAATACCGGTTTAGCGCATTATTTAGAGCACCTTTTATTTAAAGGAACGGATAAATTCGGAACGTTAAACTACGCCAAAGAAAAACCTTATCTCGATAAAATCGAGGCACTTTACGAAACGTATAACAAAACCACCGATCCGGTTAAACGTAAAGAGATTTATAAAGAAATCGATAAAACTTCGGGTGAGGCTTCTAATTATTCGATTGCAAACGAATACGATAAAATGATGAAATCGATCGGAAGCAATAGCACAAACGCCCATACTTCGGTAGAGGAAACGGTTTACGAAGAAGATCTTCCATCTAACGCCATCGATAAGTTTTTAGCTGTACAGGCAGAACGTTTCCGTGCACCTGTTTTCCGTATTTTCCATACTGAGTTAGAAGCGGTTTACGAAGAGAAAAACATTGGCATGGATAACGACGGACGTAAAATGTATGAGAAAATGTTGTACTCTTTGTTTCCAACGCACAATTACGGACAACAAACCACCATTGGTACAATCGAGCATTTAAAGAACCCATCGTTAATCGAAATCAGAAAATATTACGATAAATATTATGTGCCGAACAATATGGCCGTAATTATGAGTGGTGATATTAATTATGATGACCTGATTAAAAAAATTGATAAGGATTTTGCTTACATGAAATCTAAACCATTATCGTTATACAATCCTGCACCTGAAAAACCATTAACACAGGTTCAAAAAGTTGATATTTATGGTCCAAGTGCTGAGAGTTTATATGTTGCTTACAGGGGTTTTGCACAAAATACCCACGAAAGTTTATTGCTTGATTTAATCAGCAGTATCTTAGCTAACGGTAAGGCTGGTTTAATGGACATTAACATTAATAAACAGCAAAAAATGTTAAGGGCAGGTGCCGGTTACAACTCGATGAAAGATTATGGTATCTTCATTTTATCGGGTTCGCCAAAAGCAGGTCAGAGTTTAGAGGAAGCTCAAAAATTATTATTAGAGCAGGTAGAATTGCTTAAAAAAGGCGAATTTGATGAAAGTTTGATTAAAGCAACTGTTGCAAACATTAAATTATCTGAATTACAGAACTTTGATAACAACGATGTACGTGCAGATTTTACCATGAATGCTTTTATCCAAAATCGTGGTACGGAATGGGATAAAACTTTGGCATCAACCGATGCGATGGGTAAAGTGACCAAAAAAGAAATTGTAGATTTTGCCAATAAATTCTTCATCAACAACTATGTTTCCATCTTAAAACATAAAGGCGAAGACAAAAGCATTATAAAAGTAGAAAAACCAACCATTACCGCTGTAAAAACCAATGTAAACGAGGTTTCTCCATTCACAAAAGAAATTATTGCAGCACCGGTTAAACCAATAGCTCCTAAATTTTTAGATTATACAAAAGACCTTCAATTTGGTAAAGCAGGCATTGCAGATGTAATTGCTGTTCAAAACGCTGAAAACGGAATTTTCCGCATGAGTTACCGTTTTGACATGGGCTCTTACAATTATAAATTATTGCCTTATGCTGCTCAATATTTAGCTTTTTTAAGTACCGATAAGTATTCTGCAGAAGATATCAGCAAAGCCTTTTATAACATTGCCTGTAACTACAACGTTAATGTAGGCACTGACGTGACTACGGTATCGATCAGCGGTTTACAAGAGAATTTCGAAAAAGCTGTGGCGCTACTTGAAGATGTTTTAGCACATTGCAAACCAAACGAAAAAGCCCTGGAAGATTTAAAAGGCCGTTTATTAAAATCGAGGGATAACGCAAAACTGAATAAATCGTCAATTCTTGGTGGTTTAATGAGCTATGCACAATTTGGAAAAGATAATCCGTTCAACTATGGATTAACGAATGATGAGATCAAAAATATGAAATCAGCCGATCTGATCTACATTTTGCATAACCTTACCAACTACAAACACACCATTACTTATTACGGTCCGAAAACTTTAGCAGCATTTTCTGCTGAGATTGTGAAAGCACATCCATTGGCAAAAGAATTTACCGATGCGGCGCCGATCAAGAAATTTGTGTACACCAAAACCGATTCGAACAAGGTTTATTTTGCCGATTATGACATGGTTCAGGCAGAAATCCGTTGGGTACGCAATGGCGGCCTGTACGATCCGGCCAATTCAGCTAAAATTGCTTTATTCAATAACTATTTTGGTGGCGGTATGGGGTCTGTTGTATTCCAAACCATCCGCGAATCTAAAGCTTTAGCCTACTCTACCTTTGCGGTATATTCTTCTCCAAACAGTAAAGAAAAAGAAAATACAATTATCGCTTATGTAGGTACACAGGCCGATAAAATGAATGATGCGGTTGCAGGAATGAACGACTTATTAACTACGTTGCCTGAATCGGACAAATCATTCGACTTATCAAAAACCAATTCTTTAAATGGCATAGAAACCAGCCGTATTACTAAAGATGGCATCATTTATACCTATTTAGCAGATAAAAAATTAGGTTTTGATCACGATTCAAGAATTGATGAGTATGCCAACCTAAAACCATTAACTTTTAACGATGTAAAATCGTTTCACCAAACTAACCTTTCTGGCAAACCATACAGCTATTGTATCGTTGCTTCAGAAAAGAAAATCAACATGGCTGATTTAGCTAAATTTGGTCCGGTGACTAAATTGAGCTTAGAGCAGATTTTTGGATACTAACAAGGTTGAGGGTAGTGAGGTAGAGGGCGGAAGGTAAAAACCCAAAGTCTAAAAATTAAATTTACAAGCGGTTCTCAGAAATGGGGATCGCTTTTTTTATTTATTTCATTGGTTCACTTGTCATTAGTTTATTGGTTAGCATGGTGCAGAAAAGCTCATTGGTTTATTGAAAACTGCCAACTGAAAATTGATAACTGACTTTAGTTCATTGGTTCACTTGCCATTAGTTTATTGAAAATTGATAACTGATACTGCATGAAGCAAAAATAAACTGTGCACCTTCGTGTCTTGGTGGTGAAAAAACTTAGCCAAATTATTCCGTGTTAATCCGAGCATCCGTGGCTAAAAGTTCACTGGTTCACTTGTCATTAGTTTATTGGTTAGCATGATGCAAAAATAAACTTCGTGTCTTAGCGGCTTGGTGGTAAAAAAACTTAGCCAAATTATTCCGTGTTAATCCGAGCATCTGCGGCTAAAAAGTTTATTGGTTTACTTGTCATTAGTTTATCGGTTAGCATGATGCAAAAATAAACTTTGTGTCTTAGCGTCTTGGTGGTAATTAGAAATACACCAATTCTTCCAAAATTTCCTTAACCGAAAATTTAGCTCCGCAAACAAATTCGTCGGCTGCTCCATAATAAATGGTTAAATCATCACCATCAATTATATGCCCGTTGGTAAATACAACTTCACCAAAGAAACCATTCAGTTCATAATCTTCTTTGGGCACCATAATCGGCTCTTCCGTTCTGGCCAATACTTTTGACGGGTCATTTAAATCCATTAGAAAAGCACCTAAACAATATTGGTGTTTTTCATTTGCACCGTGGTAAATTTCGAGCCAGCCGACTTCTGTTTTGATGGGTGCGGCGCCAGCGCCAACACGTGCACTATCCCACAAGTTTGGCCTGGTTTTAACGATGCATTTGTTTTTGCCCCAATGGATGCCATCCGGAGATTCGGCCAGCCAGATATAGTTGCCTCCTAAAGCCACACTACTAGGACGGTGTAAAGCATAAAATTTACCATTTATGCATTCTTCAAATATGGCGCAATCTTTATTATGAGGTGGAATGATCATTCCATGCTTTTCGAAATTTTTCCAGTTCTTTGTGGTCCGCATGCCTACGCCAACCCCATGTTCCGAAACTGCCGTAAAAGTTAAATAATAAGTATCACCAATTAAAGCAACGCGACAATCTTCAATCCCAAAAACTTCATCCTCTCCTTCGCCTTGCAATAAAGGATATCCCTCTGGCTGATAAAATTGTATGCCATCGTCACTGCAAACCAGTCTCAAATGAGATAAAGTGGTTAAATAATCAGCGCCTTTATAATTGATTACCCTAGGATCAGTAGCATCCAGTTCAGGGTGGTTTTGTTCTATCTCAATAATTTCAATCCCATTTTCTTTCAATACCGGAAAAGAAATGATACCCTCTTTTTGTTCAGGTCTTTCGGCAACACGGATAAGCAACCATGTTTTCCCCTCGAAGGTAAAAACGCCTGGATTTAAAAGACAAACGATTTCCAATCCTGCCCTACCTGGACTTAAATCTTTTGGGAATAAAATTGGATTTTCTGGAAATCTTCTGGCAATATCTGACATAAAAAATGTTTTTAAGCAAAACAGGCGACCAATTGACCGCCAGTTTTTCCTATAGAGTTGATATTATAATGAGTTGATCCATTTTACAAGTTCTTCTCTTCCTTTTCCTGTTTTTTGTTGAAGTTTTCCCAATAATTCATCATCCTGCCCTTCTTCGTGTTTTAAATCATCGTCTGTTAAATCAGCATAAGCTTGTTTAACCTTTCCTTTTATTTCATTCCACTTTCCTTTTAATTCTAACTTATCCATGCTCGTGTTTTTTGTTGTGAATAATGTATTTTTCCTAATTAATTAACGATTTTAACCACTTTTTGTTTCGTTTTTTGCGTCTTAACCCAAACAACTACCTTATTTCGCCTTATTCCATAAGGTTTTATATGTATTTTTAATTATATTAAGAGTATCATTTCCTACTCATAATTAAACATTACTAACTAAACGAACAATTTGATGAAAAAACTACTCTTAAGTATGATTTTGTCTCTCGGTTTAATTTCATTTGCTTTCGCGCAGGGCAAAGTAATTACCGGGAAGGTGACGTCGGCCTCCGGACCAATTCCGGGTGTTAGCGTATTTGTAAAAGGCTCGCCATCTACCGGTACGCAGAGCGACGCAACCGGAGCTTTTAAACTAACCGTACCAGATGATGCCAAAACACTTGTTTTTAGCTTTATCGGTTACAAATCCAAAGAAGTTCCCATTACCGGGCAAACCGTTAATGTAAGTCTTGATGAGGAAAACAATACCCTATCTGATGTGGTTGTGGTGGGTTATGGTACGCAGAACAAACGAGATGTGACGGGATCTGTAGCTTCTGTTAAATCTAAAGACCTTGAAAACTTACCGGTAACCAGTTTTGAACAAGCCCTACAAGGTAAAGCAGCAGGCGTGCAGATTGCGGCACAAAATGGAAAATTAGGTCAGGGCATAACGGTAAGGGTAAGGGGGGCGGCGTCAGTAACCGCAGGCAGTGAGCCTCTTTATATTGTGGATGGGATCCCGATTACTTCCGGTGATTTTTCCAGCACCACTGCGCCAACCAGTGCATTAGCAGACCTTAACACCAATGATATTGAATCTATCGAAGTATTAAAAGATGCATCTGCTTCAGCCATTTATGGCGCAAGAGCCTCTAACGGCGTAGTCATCATTACGACTAAACAGGGAAAAGCAGGTAAAACACTTATTCAATTTAATGCATTGGGCGGAATAAGCACTCCATCTAATCACAAAGAATTTTTAAATGCAGAACAATACGTTAAAATATTACGGAGAGCAGGACAGGGAGCCGCCAATCAAGATTTCCTTAATGGTGATTACGCCACTTTACAGGAAGCCCTTGATGATTATAGCGCCAGCGTTGAAGCACGCTTAAACAGGTATTCGGCCGGAAATAACGATTATCAAAGCTACAAGGTAAATTCTAACTGGGAGGCGGCATCATATCAGGACAATCCGGTTACACAGCAATACGACCTTAACTTGACCGGGGGAAATGACAAAACTAAATTTTACATGGGTGGCCAAGCGTTAGATCAGCAAGGAATTTTAATTGGAAACAGCTATAAACGTTATAGCGGCAGACTAAATCTGACCAATAAAGTAACTGATTTTTTAGAAGTTGGGATTAATCTTAACTTTTCAAACAGTATCAATAACAGGTTATCAAATGATAATGCCTTTTCTAGTCCGCTGCAATCAGTAGCTTTATCGCCGATTACCCCGTTTATCGATCCAAGGTCAGGACTGGTGAGTGGAACTTTACCTGGAGCAGCTTCCAATTATCCTGTTTATTATAATCCATTTATTAGTACCGACAATGCTTTTTATAAGGCAACGGTGTACAGAGCAATTGGAAAAGCTTTCGCAAACATAAATATTGCTAAAGGATTAAAATTCAGTACGGATTTTTCAATCGATAATTTAAACCAAAACGAAGAGAGTTATTATGGCTCATTAACCTTTAGAAATACAGGAACATCAAACGGAGACGGACAGAATATTTCAACCTTTGTAATCAACACCAATACCAATAACTTTTTTAGCTATAACACAGCCATCGGAAAAAGTTCATTTGATGTGATTTTAGGTACAAGTTATCAAAAATCAACAACCAAATACAGCACTATTGAGGGACAGGATTTCCCAAGTGATTCTTATATTAAATTAGGATCAGCAGCAACAAAAGTAATTGCAACCAGTAATGAAGGTGCATTTAGTTTTTTATCGTACTTTTTCAGGGCCAATTATAAATATAATGACCGTTATTTAGTTGGCTTCAGCGTAAGGGCTGACGGATCATCACGTTTCGGTGCAAACAATAGATATGGTTATTTCCCGGCAGGATCATTGGCCTGGATCGCATCAGAAGAAGATTTCTTAAAACAAAGTGAAACCATCAGTTTATTAAAATTAAGGGCCAGTTATGGTTTAACAGGTAATGCAGAAATCGGAAATTATTCTGCCCGTGGTTTATTCAGTGGAACAGGTGCTTATGGCGGTTTGCCCGGGCAGATACCTTCGCGAATTGCAAATCCAGATTTAACATGGGAAAAAACCAAACAGCTGGATATTGGTTTCGACTTCGGGATCTTAAAAAACAGAATTACAGGAGTTTTTGATTTCTATCAAAAAAATACAACAGACTTATTGTTAGATGTTCCGATCCCGCAAACAACAGGATTTTCGACCAAGACACAAAATTTAGGTTCTTTAAAAAATACTGGTTTTGAGTTGGGCATTAATACCGAAAATTTTGTAGGTGCATTTAAATGGTCGACAGCTATAACAGGAGCAATTAATAATAATAAAATCACCAATTTAGGCGGACAGGTATTAAATAGCAACGAAATAAATGCGGCTATTTCCGGTCAGCCGATCGGTGTATTTTATCTTCCTGAATATGCCGGGGTAAACCCGGCCAATGGAGATGCTTTATACTACCTAAACACTACGGATGCATCGGGTAATATCGACCGATCGACTACAACGGATATTAACAAGGCACAAAGGATATTTGCTGGAAATCCGAATCCTAAATATACGTTTGGCATAAATAATACTTTTTCTTTCAAAAATTTTGATTTGGGAATATTTTTCCAGGGCGTAAAAGGCAATAAGATATTTAATTCAGGTGGTCAGTATATGAGCGCCAATGCCTCAAATGGTTATGATAACCAAACGGCAGATCAGATGGATTACTGGGATAAGCCAGGTGATATAACTACAGTTCCGGAACCCCGGTTGTTTGCAGGTAACGGTGTTGGCAACTCTACCAGGTACTTATCTGATGGTTCATATCTCCGCTTAAAAACTTTAACACTTGGCTACACATTCCCAGCATCAGTATTAACAAAAATTAAACTGAGCAAATTAAGATTATATGCTACCGCACAAAATTTAGCTACGATTACAGGTTACAAAGGCTGGGATCCGGAGGTTAATGCCGATTATCAATCCACCAACATTAATCAGGGAGTTGATTTTTATTCTGCACCTCAACCACGTGTAATTTCATTTGGTATAAACATTGGCCTATAATTAAACAAGAATCAAAATGAAAAAGACATATATAAATAATATCATATTTACCTGCATATTATTGATGACGCTATCATCATGCAAGAAAGCGCTGGATATAAATCCTGTTGATACGATTGAACAAAAAAATGCTTTACTTACATCGAAGGATGTTGAAGGTGCATTAGTTGGCGCTTATTCTGACCTTGGCAGTCGTAATTTCTTTGGTGGACGCCCGTTTTTAATAGCAGATTTCCTGGCGAATACTGATGCTGTAGAATGGTTTGGCACCTACGAGGAATTAACTCAAGCCATCAACAAATCGCTATTAAAAACAAATGTTTTTGTTGATAACGTTTGGGCTTCTGGCTATACAGCCATTAATGATGCTAATAATGTAATTGCAGCAATTGATAAGGTTGATGCCGCAAAAAAAAGCAGGGTTGAAGGAGAAGCGAAGTTCATCAGAGGTGCCGCTTATTTTGAACTGGTTAGACTGTTTGGCAGGGCCTATAATGATGGTACGCCGAGCGCAAATCCTGGAGTTCCTATTGTATTAACGCCAACTAGCATTGTAAATGAATCCAGTTATGTAAGCAGGGCTTCTGTAAGTGCAGTTTACAATCAGGCTATTGCGGATTTAACAGATGCTGAAGCTAAACTGCCAGCAACGAACGGCTTTTTCGCCACTAAATCTTCTGCTGCCGCAATGTTAGCCCGGTTATATTTGCAAATGGGTAATTATAGCGCCGCTGGTTCTGCTGCAAACCGTGTAATTACTTCAGGTAATTATCATTTAACCAATGCTTTTTTAGATGCTTTCCCAAAAATGCCTGAAAGTGGAAAACCAGCAAAACCTGGAGAAAATACAACCGAAGATGTTTTTGCCATGCAGGTAACAACGTTAACAGGATTTAATGGTTTTAATGAGTTTTATGGCTCATCAACCTTTGGAGGACGTGGAGATGCGGTAATATCGCAAGATTGGATTGATGCAACCTATACTGCAGGTGACGACAGGATTAATGCCTTTTATGATGATGACGATATCTTCACCGCTAAATTTGGCAACCAATTTGGTAATGTTCCGGTAATCAGGCTAGCAGAAATGTATTTAATCAGGGCTGAATCCAATGTACGTTTGGCGCCTGCAGCACCAATTGGAGGCGTAACACCATTGCAAGATTTGGCAACGGTTAGAAGCAGGGCTGGCTTAACTACAACAACAGCCACCCTGGCAGACATCCTTAATGAACGAAAGCTTGAATTTGCTTTTGAAGGATTTTCATTACATGATGCAAAAAGGACCCAAACCAATATTGGCAGTTTGCCATGGAACTCGACTAAATTAGTTTTCCCAATACCACAAAGAGAAATTGATGCCAATACCAAATTGACTCAAAACGCAGGTTACTAATCATAATTGCCTATAAACAACAAAGCCTCCTGATTTACATCAGGAGGTTTTCTCATTAAATATGTGAGCTACTAAAGCTTCTTCGCAGCTTCGATAATTTCTTCTACCACTCCCGGATCAAGCAAGGTAGAGGTATCACCTAAATTGGCAGTATCGCCTTCAGCAATCTTGCGTAAAATCCGACGCATAATTTTACCAGAGCGTGTTTTTGGCAGGCCAGAAACAAATAATATTTTATCAGGTTTGGCAATGGCGCCAATTACCCTAGTAACCGTTTGCAAAATATCTTTTTTTGATAATTCTGCTTCGCCATGCATCTCAGGGTAAATAACGAAAGCATAAATTCCCTGCCCTTTTACATCATGTGGATAACCCACTACAGCACTTTCTACCACACCAGCATGCATATTAATGGCATTTTCTACTTCAGCAGTACCGATTCTGTGTCCTGAAACGTTTAACACATCATCCACACGACCAGTAATTCTATAATAACCATCTTCATCGCGTAAACAGCCGTCGCCAGTGAAATATAAATTCTCGTAAGTAGAAAAATACGTTTGCTTGCAACGCTCATGGTCGCCGTAGGTGGTACGCAACATGCCCGGCCATGGGAATTTAATACAAAGATTTCCCATTACCCCGTTCCCTTCAATCTCTTTGCCGTTTTCATCCACCAAAATAGGCTGGATGCCCGGTAAAGGCAGCGTAGCAAAACTAGGTTTGGTTGGCGTTACCGTAGCGATTGGCGAAATCATGATGCCTCCTGTTTCGGTTTGCCACCAGGTATCAACAATAGGTGCTTTGCCATGCCCGATTTTCTCATCGAACCAATGCCAGGCCTCTTCGTTAATAGGCTCTCCTACCGAGCCTAAAACGCGGATAGTGCTTAGATCTTTTCCGTTTAATGGCTCTTCGCCATAACTCATTAATGAGCGGATCGCCGTTGGCGCAGTATATAAAGTATTTACTTTATGTTTTTCTACAATATCCCAAAAACGCGATGGTGATGGGTAAGTGGGGATGCCTTCGAATAGCACAGAAGTTGCCCCCTGCGAAAGTGGTCCGTAAACGATATAAGAGTGACCGGTAATCCAGCCGATATCTGCCGTACAGAAATAAACTTCGCCCGGCTGGTAGTTAAATACATTCGAAAAAGTATAACCCGCATACACCATATAACCGCCGCAGGTATGCACCACACCTTTTGGCTTGCCGGTAGAGCCGGAGGTGTAAAGGATAAACAGCATATCTTCTGCATCCATTTCTTCTGCCTCGCAGATATCGTTTACGTGTTTAACTTCATCTTCCCACCAAACATCCCTGCCTTTCAGCATCGAAACAGGCGTACGGATGTGTGTTAATACAATACATTTCTCTACCGTCGGGCAGCCGATCAATGCATCATCAATTACATCTTTTAAAGGGATCTGTTTGTTGCCACGGTAAGAACCATCAGCGGTAATCACCACTTTACATTGCGAATCGTTAATGCGGTCGGCAATTGATTTTGCAGAAAACCCACCAAAAATAACCGAGTGAACGGCACCAATGCGCGCACAAGCCAAAACAGCTATCGCCAGTTCAGGCACCATTGGCATATAAATACAGATACGGTCGCCTTTTTTAGCACCGTTGCGTTTTAACACATTGGCGAAACGGCAAACGCGTTCGTGCAACATTTTATAAGTATAGGTAACACTTTCTTCCTCAGGATTATTGGGTTCCCAGATGATGGCCGGTTTATCGCCGTTGGTTGCAAGATGACGGTCTAAACAGTTTTCGGTAATATTAAGTTTAGCGCCTTCAAACCATTTAATATTGGGCTCATTAAAATTCCACGATAAAACCTTAAACCAGGGTTTACGCCATTGAAAATTCTGTGCTACTTCACCCCAAAACTGTTCCGGGTTTTCTACGCTTTTTTTATAATCTTCTTCGTACTGCTTAAAAGATGTAATTTGCATTGCTCTGTTTTATATTTTGGATTAGTTGCGGCTAATTTAAAGAAATAATAATAAGGAGAAATAGTCAAATCGTATCAAAATAGATATCAAACGTTTGACAAGAGATAATTATTTTTTAATATACAAAGATTTTAATAATCAGCGTTAATATCCATTGCATAAACATTTGCCGCCTGTAGATATTTATTATAAAAATAATTAGTTAGGCTATTGTCTTTTACAATTATTATTCAGATATTTGCACACTCTTAAAAAAATTAAGCGGACGATATTAACAACTATATTTACAAGTCATGTCAAGAGTTTGTGATTTAACAGGAAAAAAAGCAATGGTAGGTAACAACGTTTCTCACTCAAACGTTAAAACCAAACGCAAATTTTACCCAAACCTACAACTTCAGAAATTTTATATTCCTGAAGAAAACCGTTGGATTACGTTGAAAGTTTCTACTTCAGCGATCAAAACCATCAATAAAGTGGGCATTAGCGAAGCAATTAACCGTTTCGTAAAAAAAGGATTTTTGTAAAAAACATTAACTGTTGAGATTAACAGTTTTCAATTTATAATAAAATGGCAAAAAAAGGTAACAGAGTTCAGGTTATTTTAGAATGTACTGAACATAAAGAAAGTGGCATGCCAGGTATGTCTAGATATATTTCTACCAAAAACCGTAAAAACACTACTGAGAGATTAGAATTGAAAAAATTCAATCCAGTATTGAGAAAAGTAACCGTACATAAAGAAATTAAATAGGTTAAGAATAAAAGACCAAAGCTTAAAGACTAAAGCATTTGCAAGTCTCAAATCTAATGTCTGATATCTCAAATCTAATAATTAAAATTATAAGAACATGGCAAAGAAAGTAGTTGCAACCCTTAAAACAGGTACAGGTAAAGAATATTCGAAAGTAATTACAATGGTAAAATCACCAAAAACTGGTGCTTACTCATTCAAAGAACTTATCGTACACAACGACCACGTAAAAGATGCTATCGCATCTAAATAAGGTTAATATTTTTTAATATTAAAAGATATTAAAGGCCGTTCCGTTTTAACCGGAAGGGCTTTTTTTGTTAATGAAATTTACGTTAGGAAATAATTGATTATCTTTGAAAAAAGCGTAACCATGGAAGCGTATAAGTTTAAGGCTAAAGTTTCTGAAAATGGAACTATTGTTGTTCCTGACGGATTTGATATAAAAAATAAAGAAGTTGAAGTAATTATTTTGGATGAAGTGATTCAAAATGTTCCCAAAAATAAGATGAAAGAATTTCTTGACAAATTTTCGGGAATATTAGAAGGAGTAGATCCAGATAAAGCTAAATACGACTATCTTATGGATAAGCATAAGTAAATGAATATTCTATTTGACACCAATATTTTTATAGATATTAGTCTTAAAAGACATCCTTTTTTTGATGATTCTTTCGAGGCGCTGAACAAGGTTGATGACATAAATATAAATGGATTCATTTTAGCTTCAACTTTCACCGACATATATTACATCTGCAAAAAAAATATAGGCCACACTAAAACAATAGATATTCTTACTACACTTATAAGTACGATCAATATTCTTGGCATTAATAAAGATACGATCATCTTCGCAATCCATTCCAATTTTTCAGATTTCGAAGATGCTGTACAAAATGCTGCTGCAGAGCTAAATCAGATTGATCTTATCGTAACTAGAAATACAAAAGATTTCGCAGGTGGCAAAATACCTGCACAAACACCTACCGATTTCTTAAAAAACATAATTAATAACTAATGGGTTTATTCGATTTTTTCAAAAAGAAAGAAACTGCGCCTGAAGCTCAGGAAGCATTGGATAAAGGTTTGGAGAAAACCAAAGATGGTTTCTTCAATAAAATCACCAAGGCCGTAGCAGGAAAATCCTCTGTTGATGATGAAGTACTGGATAACCTCGAAGAAGTTTTGGTAACTTCTGATGTGGGTGTAAGTACCACCTTAAAAATCATCAAACGTATTGAAGAGCGCGTGGCCAAAGATAAATATCTTAATACCTCTGAGCTCAACTTTATTCTCCGTGATGAGATTCAGCTGCTGTTATCAGAAAATAACAGTAACGATTTCCGTCAGTTCGAATATGGCGACCATAAACCTTATGTAATTATGGTGGTTGGCGTAAATGGTGTGGGTAAAACCACTACCATCGGAAAACTGGCGCATAAACTTAAAGAATCAGGACTCAAGGTTGTGCTCGGTGCCGCAGATACATTTAGGGCTGCAGCTGTAGATCAGATTAAACTTTGGGGCGAACGCGTTGGCGTAAGGGTTGTGGCACAAGCTATGGGTTCCGATCCTGCTTCTGTTGCTTTTGATACCCTGCAATCGGCAGTCGCCAGTGGTGAAGATGTAGTCATTATCGATACAGCCGGACGTTTGCACAATAAAGTTGGCTTAATGAACGAGCTGGGTAAAATTAAACAGGTAATGCAAAAGGTTGTTCCTGGCGCTCCGCACGAAATTTTACTGGTATTGGATGCTTCTACTGGTCAAAATGCTTTTGAGCAGTGCAAACAGTTTACCGAAGCAACAGATGTAAATGCATTAGCCATTACCAAATTAGACGGCACAGCAAAAGGAGGTGTAGTGATCGGGATTTCAGATCAGTTCAGAATTCCTGTTAAATACATCGGCGTAGGAGAAAAAATTGGCGATTTGCAGCTTTTTGATAAGAAAGAATTTGTGAATAGTTTGTTTAAGTAGCACTTTGGGGTTGATTACACCGATTAGGATTTCAAAGATTATATATAAATTTATGTATGATCGAATATGAAAAAGACCCTTTAACGCAAACCATTATAGGCTGTTGTTATGAAGTTCATAATCAGTTAGGGTCAGGGTTTCCTGGAGAAAATATATGGAATGGGATAAAAATCAAACTTCAGCAAGCAGGTTTAAATTTGCACCGCCGAAAAAGAATTCAGTGTTGTATTTGAGAACATTGTTGTAGGAAAATTTAGATGTAATCTTTTTGTTGAAGATAAAGTAATTGTAGAATTAAAATCAGTAACAGGATATCAACCTAAGTTATTTCAAAGTCAACTTATATCATACTTAAAAGCAAGCAAAATTAAAACCGGATTATTGATTAACTTTGGCAACACAAGCTGTGAGGTAAAACGGTTATCAGTGTAGCAAAATAAATAAACGCAATCATCTCATAATCAATTAATCGACAAAAAGATTATCACCTTAATCATTTTATCACCGGTGGAATCACATATAATATGAATACCAAAATAGTTAGAAGTAAAAGCGCAGTTAAACAACCTAAAATCAATGTGATTACGTTAGGTTGTTCAAAAAACATATACGATTCGGAAGTATTGATGGGCCAGTTGCGTGGCAACAATTTAAATGTTGTGCACGAATCAGACAAAATGGGTAAAGACGATATCGTTGTAATCAATACCTGCGGTTTTATCGATAATGCTAAACAGGAATCAATTGATACCATCCTTCAGTTCAGTGAGCTTAAAGAGGCGGGTAAAATTGGTAAAGTAGTGGTTACAGGTTGTTTGTCTGAGCGTTACAAACCTGAGTTGGAATCTGAAATTACCAACGTTGATGCCTTTTTCGGCACAAACGATTTACAGAATATATTACATGAGTTGAGTGCCAATTACAAACATGAGCTTATTGGTGAACGTTTGCTTACTACCCCATCGCATTTTGCTTATTTCAAAATTGCCGAAGGATGTAACCGTCCATGCTCATTCTGTGCCATTCCATTAATGCGTGGCAAACATTTGAGCAAGCCAATAGAAGAATTAGTTAACGAAGCTAAAATTCTGGCTAAAAATGGCACCAAAGAGCTTATTTTAATTGCTCAGGATCTTACTTATTATGGTTTGGATCTTTATGGCGTGCGTAAATTAGACGAGCTGATGCGCCGTTTATCTGATGTACCAGGTATTGAATGGATCCGTTTACAATATGCCTACCCTTCTGGTTTTCCGATGGAGATTTTAGATGCCATGAACGAACGCGAAAATATCTGCAAGTACCTGGATATGCCATTACAGCACATTACCGATAACATGCTAAAATCGATGCGCCGTGGTACCACCAAACAAAAAACCATCGATTTAGTTAATCAGATCCGCGATAAAGTACCAAATATTGCCATGCGTACCACATTAATTTGCGGTTATCCGGGCGAAACAGAACATGATTTCGAAGAAATGAAAGAATGGGTTGCCGAAACAAAATTCGACCGTTTAGGCTGCTTTACCTATTCGCATGAGGAAAAAACACATGCGCATACTTTGGTTGATGATATTCCGGATGAAGTAAAACAGCAACGTGTGGATGATATTATGGAAATTCAGCAAGGCATTTCATTCGATATCAATCAGGAAAAAGTAGGCAAAACCTTTAAAGTATTGGTTGATAAAAAAGAAGGCGATTTCTTTGTAGGAAGAACCGAATTCGATTCACCGGAGGTAGATAATGAAGTTTTAATTGATGCCGCAACCGGTTATGCTGCAAACGGAAGTTTTGTTAATGTAAAAATCGACCGTGCCGAAGATTTCGATCTATACGGAACCATTGTATAAAATAAAAACCTCGCAGATTTTAACATCTACGAGGTTTATTCAATAAACTTTAGCCTTCTATTTTTTAGGCTCAGGTCTGTTTTTAATCTGGCTAGGTTTTAACCAGATTTTGGCACCTTTAGAGTTTACATAATACTTTTCATTTTTAGCGTTGATGTAAACATCAGTTCCATCTGGTGCCATTTTACCTTTCCAGGTTTTATCTGCAACTTTCGAACTTCCTTTTACAGCTACCTCTGCTGTTTTATTACCTACAGATTTTGCACCTTTTCCGATTGCTTTACCTGTATGGTCTAATGCTTTACCAACTTCTGTTTTTTTCTTTTCCTGAGCATTAACATTTAGGGCTGCACCACCAAACAAGGCAAGTGTTAATAAACCCATTACTAATTTCTTTTTCATGACAGCTATATTTTGTTTAGAAGATAACAGTTGATTATTAGATTTGTTTTATTTCTGTTACACTAATAAAGATAAAATTTTAAACTATTATTTTTTAAGCAGAATCATAAAAATATAATAGCGGAAAAAGGACTGCAACAACCTAAAAATGCTTTACATCAATGCATAATTTCTTTTTTGGAGCGCAGGGTCAGAACTACTATTTAAGTCTGTTCCCGTGCTGCGCTATATCCTTTCGCTACGCTTCAGGGATGCCGCTGCGCCCGGGGCTAGAAACACTGTTGCTGCAAAGAACAAAAAAGAAAACGCATCATATTGGGCAAAATGCCAGGTTTTACCTGTACTGCACTCTGTTTAATAAACCTTATTGTAGCGGTTATCCTTTTTGCTGCACAAACTAAAAATAATCCACCAATCCTCACAAAAAGATAATAGCGAAAAGAAGGACTATCCTAACCGAAAAGCAAAAAACCTGCTTTACAAAAATTTTTATTCTTTTTTTGGAGCGCAGGGCCAGAGCAACTATTTAAGTGTGTTCCCGTGCTTCGCTATATCCTTTCGCTGCGCTTCAGGGATGCCGCTGCGCCCGGGGCTAAATTCATCGGCAGTTCAAGTAAAACAAAACGCATAATACTGGGGCAAAAAGCTAGTTTGTTCCTTACACTGTCCTCTGTTTAATAAACCTTATTGTAGCGGTTATCCTTTTTGCTGCACAAACAAAAAATAATCCACCAATCCTCACAAAAAGATAATAGCGAAAAGAAGGACTACCCTAACCGAAAAGCAAAAAACCTGCTTTACAAAAAAAATTATTCCTTTTTTGGAGCGCAGGGCCAGAGCAACTATTTAAGTGTGTTCCCGTGCTGCGCTATATCCTTTCGCTGCGCTTCAGGGATGCCGCTGCGCCCGGGGCTAGAAACACTGTTGCTGCAAAGAACAAAAAAGAAAATGCATCATATTGGGAAAAATACCAGGTTTTACCTGTACTGCCCACTGTTTAATAAACCTTATTGTAGCGGCTTTACTTTTTAGTGCATAAACCAAAATACTCCGTTAACGCTCACAAAAAGATAATAGCGAAAAGAAGGACTGCCCTAACCGAAAAGCAAAAAACCTGCTTTACAAAAAAATTATTCCTTTTTTGGAGCGCAAAGCCAGAGCAACTATTTAAGTGTGTTCCCGTGCTGCACTATATCCCTACGCTGCGCTTCAGGGATGCCACTGCGCCCGGGGCTAGAAACACTGTTGCTGCAAAGAACAAAAAAGAAAACGCATCATATTGGGCAAAATGCTATTTTATTTCTTACACTGCCCTTTGTTTAATAAACCTTATTGTAGCGGTTATCCTTTTTGCTGCACAAACTAAAATACTCCGCTAACCCTCACAAAAAGATAAAAGCGAAAAGAAGGACTACCCTAACCGAAAAGCAAAAAACCTGCTTTACAAAAAACAATTATTGAATCAAAATCACCGTAATTATTAACTTAAACCAATTTTAGTTTAATTTCTCTGCCAATAATTTCATCTCGATGTGCGGCGATCGGTTCTCATAAATAATACTATGCACCGCCTTACAGATCGGCATATCTACATTATAAGCCTGATTTTTAATGTGCATGCATTTTACAGCATAATAACCTTCGGCAACCATATTCATTTCGAGCTGGGCCGATTTTACGGTATAACCTTTTCCTACCATGTTGCCAAAGGTACGGTTGCGGCTAAATTGCGAATAGGCAGTAACCAATAAATCACCCAGATATGCGGATTCCATAATATCCCTATCGATGGGGTGAACCGCATCTACAAAACGTTTAATCTCGCGGATGGCATTGCTGATCAATACCGCCTGAAAATTATCGCCATAACCAATTCCATGACAGATACCACTGGCCACTGCATAAATATTTTTTAAAACAGCAGCGTATTCCGTACCGAAAATATCGTCGGAAACGTTTGTTTTGATGTAACGGGTATTTAAAAAAGAAGCAAAAGTTGATGCCTGTTCAACATTGGTACAGGCAATGGTTAAATAAGACAGTTTTTCTAAAGCAACCTCTTCGGCATGGCATGGACCGCTCACCACTAAAATATCGTGGTAGGGAATACCATATTTCTCGTGCATAAACTCCCCGATAATCAGGTTATCTTCAGGCACAATACCCTTTATGGCCGAAACGATTTTTTTTCCTTTTAAATCATCAGCAGTGATAGAAGCTAGTGTGGTTTTTAAGAATGCCGCAGGAACGTTTAAAATTACAAAATCGGCAGATTTTATAATCGAATTGATATCAGATGAAATATGATCATCCTGGCTGAGTTTTATCTCAACAGAACTGATATAATTAGGATTATGCTTAAATTTCTTGATGTGCTCTATAGCACTTTCATTCCGCATCCACCAAAAAATTTCCTTTTCAGCTAAATTATCTGCAAGCATTTTTACAATGGCAGTAGCCCAGCTCCCACCCCCTATCATTGCTATTTTAGGTACCATGATTATAAAATAAAAATCCCGGTTTAATGTTTTAAACCGGGACAATTTAATTATTTATTATGGTTAAATATACCTTACTTTTTGCCGTCTTTGCTAAACAATTGGTCTTTAGCGGTTTTTTCTACAATCATTCCGTCCTTTAATTTGTTCTGGATGGCAGAATAAGGTCCTGTTACAATTTCCTGACCAGCTTTAACACCAGATTTTACAATAATGAACTGATCGTTCTGGATACCTGTAGTTACCTCAGTCTTTTTAACCTTTTTGGTTTTTGCATCATAAGCATAAATATATTGCTTTACCTTTTTGTCGGCCAGTTTAGATTTTTGCTTATCAGTATTTTCCTGGTTACCCTGGCTTTCACCAGATTTTCCGTTATCGGTAAATACTGCCTGGATTGGAATGGCTAAACCTGTTAACGATTCACTTTCAATATCAACTGTAGCCGACATACCCGGACGGAAAATAGATTGTTGTTTACCAGCCAGTTCTTCAGTAATTCTGATTTTTACCGAGAAATTAGTTACCTGATCTACCGAGGTAGATACTGCTGTACCCACAGCGGTTGATGAACTTGCAATTTCGGTTACTACACCTCTAAATTTTTTATCAGAGAAAGCATCAACTTCGATCGAAGCTTTATCGCCCACTTTAACGCGGGTAATATCATTCTCGTTTACATCAACGTTAACTTCCATTGATGACAAGTTAGAGATACGCATAATTTCGGTACCTGCCATTTGCGAGGTTCCAAGAATACGGTCGCCCAGTTCGATTGATAATTTCGAAACCACACCATCAACCGGTGCATAAATAGTAGTTTTAGCCAGGTTTGCACCAGCTTCTTTTACGTTCGCACCAGTTTGCTCTAAGGTAAATTTAGCACCGGTTACATTTTCTTTTGCGCTGGCTAAATTTGCTTTAGCGGTTAAATAGGCAGCTTTGGCCGAATCAAACTCTGAAGCTGAGATCACCTTTTTATTAAAAAGCTCTACATTACGTTTATAAGTAGCTTCTGAGTTTACAAAGTTAGCCTGGTTTTGTGCAAGTTGTTGTTGCGCTGCAGCTACACTGGCTTTTTGAGCGTTAAAACTCGCCACTGTTCTTTCATAACCCGATTGTAATACATCAGGGCGTACTTTACAAAGCAATTGACCTGCTTTAACAATATCGCCTTCTTTTACCTTTAATTCTACTACCTCTCCAGATACTTCCGAACTCAATTTAACCTCAGTTTCTGGCTGGATTTTACCACTTGCCGTAACTGTTTCTACAACAGTTTTATCTGATGCCTTTTCTGTAGTTACTTTTTCGGTTTTGTCTCCACCTATCACTCCGGCCAGTTTAAGTATAACCAGAAGGGCTACGATAGCAACTATGGTGATAATAATATGCTTCAGTTTCATAATTTATTTATTGTATTTCGTTTGTTTGTATTAAAGTTGTAGGTTTTTAAGGTTGTAAGTTGAAAGGTTTTAATGTTGAATTGCCCTTTGTGCTCAGCTTTAGTCTTAAAAAACAATCTGTTTGCCTAAATAATAATCAATCACTTTGGCACGGAACAGTAAATCGTATTTCGCTAAGATAAAATCTATTTCGGCTTTATTTCTATTGGTTTGTGCAGTACTGTAATCTAAAGAGTTTACCAAACCAACATTATAACGTTGATCGATTACATAAAAAGCATCTTTTTGTGCCTGAAAAGCATTTTGTGTAGATGAGTATCTGCTTTGTGCCGCGTTTAAATCAGCTACTGCCTGATTAATTACTTTGATCAGGTTATTTTTTGAGATCTGCTCATCCGTTTTACGCTGCATCCAGGTAATTTTTGCTTTTCTAACAGACGATCTGGTTGTAAAGCCATTAAAAATAGGAATGGATATACCCATACTCACATATTGACCAAAGTTATCAGATAACTGATTGGTAAATTTTGAAGTCGGGAAACTTGAATTAAACTGGTAATAATAGGCCGATCCTAAACCGCCTCCTAAACTGATCTGCGGAAAAAATCCTCCTTTGGCAACATCTATTGCTTTTTCGGCTGCTTTGCTATTCAGTTCAGCTAATTTAATATCTGGAAATGTACTAAGCGCTTGTTTATAAATGTCGCTCGGAACATAAGTGTTTTGAATATTATTTAATTCGTTAACCAATGGCGCCTGTACTTTAAATGTCATTGGCGGCTGGATTTCCATTAACTGTCCTAAAGTTAAATAGGATATAGTTAACTGGTTCTGCGCATTGGTTAAATTAAGTTCAGCGGTTGCAGCCTGCGATTTGGCCTGCGAAATATCGGCTAAAGTTTTGTTACCAACATCTAAAAGCGCCTGCTCTCTTTTTAAAGTTGAATTGGCAACATCCAATTGTTGCTGGGTAGCTTTAACCTGATCCTGGTTATTTAAAACCTGAAGATAAGCCGTTACCACCTGCAAAATAAGGTCATTTTTTACCTTGTCTACATTGGTTTGGTTGGCAGCCAATAGAATTTTATTCTGTCTGATCTGGTTGATCTTTGTTCCACCACCAAAAAGCGAAACATTGGTACTCAAATTTGGACTTAAATTATAATTTTGTGTGTTTTCGAATAAACCTGATACTTGCTGACTCCTACCCCATTGCATGGATTGGTTAACGGTACCATTTACAGTGGGTAATAAAGCATTTTTTGATTGGCGGACATTTTCTTCACTCAAAGAAGCACTAAATGCAGCCTGTTTGATGTTTAGATTGTTTTTTAATGTGTTTTCGACCGCTTGTTCAATGCTGATCACTTCCTGAGCCTTAATTTGCTGACTAAAACTTAATGCCACTAATAACGCAGATCCGGTAATTAACTTATTCTTGGTAAACATCTTCATAATTTGTTTCAAATCTATATAAACAACTTTAATAATTTCAATCTGTACAGGCATTTACTAACTTTGATTTTAAATGTACCTGATCAAATCACCGCTTCTGCTAAAATGGTATTATCCATCACTGTTATGGAATAAATCCCGCACCGAAAAAGTTATTTATTTGACCTTTGACGATGGACCTATACCCAATGTTACAGATTTTGTATTAAAAACTTTAAAAGCTTTCAATGCTAAAGCTACATTTTTTTGCATTGGCGACAATATTGTAAAATACCCCGAGGTTTTTGAACGTGTAAAAAACGACGGACATGCCATCGGCAACCACACTTTTAACCATTTAAAAGGCTGGAAAACCGATGATGAAACCTATCTCGAAAATACACTAAAATGCCAGGAACTTACACAATCTAATCTCTTTCGCCCTCCTTACGGGAGGATTAAGAAAAGTCAGATTCGGAGTTTGGAGTCATTAGTTTGGAGTTCGGAGTTTAAAGCGCCAAACAACTCCCAACTCCCAGCTCCCAGCTCCCAACTAAAAATCGTAATGTGGGATGTGCTCAGTGGTGATTTCGATATTAATCTTGCACCCGAAAAATGCTATCAAAATGTGATAAAACATACTGAGAACGGCTCTATAATTGTTTTTCACGATAGTTTAAAAGCATTCGACCGCTTATCTTACACATTGCCCAAGGCATTAGCTTATTTTACTGAAAAAGGTTTCACTTTTTCAACATTGTAGCCCAAAGCTAATCTTATGCCAACAAGAAAAATCATCACAAAATACTGATAATAAGATATTTAAAATATACATAAATAAAAAACTGTTCAAAACCGTACAAACATGTACGATTTTGAACAGTGAAGAAATAAATGGAATTTCTAATTTAATGGCAGTGATGCGGTAGTATTTTTAATAAAAATAATGGCATCAAAATCATTGGCCAATCTTATTGGCATAGCATAAGGTGCTCTCCAATCAGCCCAGATGTTGGTGATTGAATCTTTTACCCCTGAAAATGGATTAACGCCACGGAAATTAATAAAAAAGCTATCATACTTGGCTTTTGCAAACAGCGCAGTAAAACCTGTGGTTGGGATTTCAAGCTGGTGGGCAGTTACCTCGCTGGTACCATCTTCATTCACACTGATCGTATTCACTTTTCCCTGATAAGTATCAAAGGCAATGTTAAAGAAGTCTGTTTTGTAGTGTTTATTCAGGAAATAGCCAAATGACTTATATCCTCCTGTAGTATCTTTTAATAAATGCAGGTTGTGCGACCAAACAATCATTTTAGTTTTGGTTTTTGTCTGCCGTTCTACAGCGTTTTTAGCCATCAGGCTATCGCGTTCAAAAGGGTCGGTGTAACTAACATTATCGAAGCCAAAAACTTCTATTTTGGTATGTTTTGAATCAAGATTATAATTTTTAACCCATTCGAAAAGATCGGAAAAGGATTTCGTATGGTACAACCTGAAATCTTTAAGCAATACTTTCAAATCGCCTTTTCCCAAGGTCACATAATCGTTTACTTTTGCCATGGCTTCATCCGGAACTTCGAAACCGATCTGTGTATATTTCTGATCCGTAATCATGTATTTCACTATCTTATTTTTTTCCTGAAAGAACTCTTCTGTTCCATGAGAGGCCTCTCCCAGGCCCACAATAACGTTTTGGCCTAATTGCGCTGATAACGTTTTCAGATAAGTTGATTTCAGATCGACAGCATTTTTATTCAACCAATTTAGCTTTTCGGCATTATTTTCCTGGCTGTTCGCATTAAAAGTTGCACTGAGCAACAAGATCAGGTAGTATATTTTTCTCATTATCTTTTATCAAATTGATGATCAGAATCACCAGATTCCATAAAACTTAATGGCTGATCTGCAATAAAATCAAAAATTTATTAAGCCTCAACTATTTAGAACATTTCCAAATAATACAATGATCTAAGGATGACCTTAAGAGGTCTATTTTTTTTGTAAATTCGCAGCTAGTAGAATAGAAGTATTACCTTTTAACCAATAAAAATCGATGGCTTTTGATATAGACATGATTAAAAAGGTTTATGCAAACTTCGGTAGCCGTGTTGAGGCTGCGCGTAAAATAGTTGGCAGGCCTTTAACATTATCTGAAAAAATATTGTATGCACACCTTTGGGATGGAGATCCTAAAACGGCGTTTAAACGTGGTTCTGATTATGTAGATTTTGCACCAGATCGCGTAGCGATGCAGGATGCAACTGCACAAATGGCATTATTGCAGTTTATGCAGGCAGGAAGGCCACAGGTGGCTGTTCCATCTACCGTGCACTGTGATCACTTAATTACGGCAAAAGAAGGTGCTGCGATAGATTTACCTCATGCTAAAACTGAAAGTGCTGAAGTTTTTGATTTCTTATCTTCTGTATCAAACAAATATGGTATCGGTTTCTGGAAACCAGGTGCAGGTATTATCCACCAGGTAGTTTTAGAAAATTATGCTTTCCCGGGTGGAATGATGATTGGAACCGACTCACATACTGTAAATGCAGGTGGTTTGGGTATGGTTGCTATTGGTGTTGGTGGTGCTGATGCCTGCGATGTAATGGCTGGTTTACCCTGGGAGCTTAAATTCCCTAAATTAATCGGTGTTAAGTTAACAGGAAAATTGAACGGCTGGACTGCTGCGAAAGATGTTATCCTTAAAGTTGCTGGTATCCTTACCGTAAAAGGTGGTACTGGTGCAATTGTAGAATATTTTGGTGATGGCGCTATCAACTTAAGCTGTACTGGTAAAGGTACCATCTGTAACATGGGTGCGGAAATTGGGGCAACCACTTCTACCTTCGGTTATGATGAGAGCATGGAGCGTTATTTACGTGCTACCGGCAGAGATGAAGTTGCTGATGAGGCTAACAAAATTGCTGCCTACCTAACAGGTGATGATGAAGTTTATGCTGATCCGGAAAATTATTTCGATCAGGTGATCGAAATCAACCTTGATGAATTAGAACCTTATTTAAACGGTCCGTTTACACCAGATTTAGCTACTCCGGTTTCTCAAATGAAAGTGGAAGCTGAGAAAAACGGCTGGCCTTTAAAAGTAGAATGGGGATTGATCGGTTCTTGTACCAACTCTTCTTACGAAGATTTATCAAGAGCAGCTTCTATCGCAAACCAGGCTATTGCAAAAGGTTTGGTGACTAAATCGGCTTTCGGTATCAACCCCGGATCTGAGCAGGTGCGTTACACGGCTAACCGTGATGGTTTCTTAAAAACTTTCGAAGATTTAGATGCAACAATCTTCACCAACGCCTGCGGACCATGTATTGGTATGTGGGACCGTACAGGTGCAGAAAAAGCAGAAAAAAATACAATCGTACACTCGTTTAACAGAAACTTTGCTAAACGTGCTGATGGTAACCCAAATACTTTCGCTTTCGTAGCTTCGCCAGAAATGGTTGCTGCAATTGCCATTTCAGGTAATTTAGGTTTTAACCCATTAACCGATACGTTAACAAACGATAAAGGGGAGCAGGTTAAATTAGATCCACCTACTGGTGACGAATTGCCAACAAAAGGTTTCGCTGTAGAAGATGCAGGTTTCCAGGCACCGGCTGCTGATGGTTCTAAAGTTGAGGTTTTGGTTTCTCCAACTTCTCACCGTTTACAATTGTTAGATCCATTTAGTCCTTGGGAAGGCACTGATTTAAAAGGTTTGAAACTTTTAATCAAAGCCAAAGGTAAATGTACAACCGATCACATCTCAATGGCTGGTCCATGGTTAAAATTCCGTGGTCACTTAGATAACATTTCTAACAACATGCTTATTGGTGCAGTTAACTACTTCAACGATAAAACAGATAACGTTAAAAATGAATTAACCGGCGAGTACGGTCCGGTTCCTGCAACACAACGCGATTATAAAGCGGCTGGTTTAGGATCAATCGTAGTAGGTGATGAAAACTATGGTGAAGGTTCATCTCGTGAACATGCCGCTATGGAGCCTCGTCACTTAGGCGTTCGTGCTGTATTGGTAAAATCTTTTGCCCGTATCCACGAAACCAACCTTAAAAAACAAGGAATGTTAGGTTTAACGTTTGCCAACAAAGATGATTATGATAAAATCTTAGAAGATGATACCATTGATATCTTAGGCTTAACAAGCTTTACTCCTGACCAACCATTAACTTTGGTATTACACCATGCTGATGGTACAGAAGAGCAATTTTTGGTTAACCACAGTTATAACGATCAACAAATTGAGTGGTTTAAAGCTGGTGGTGCATTAAATATCATCAGGGCTGAAGCAGCGGCTAAGGCGGCGCTTAATTAATCTGAAAGTCCGGAGTCGGTAGTCCGAAGTCTGGATGCAAATAATATCAATCCCGTTTTGTTAATTCAAAACGGGATTTTTTTTAGAAAAACCCATCATTAGGATAAGGCTTTTTCAGCCGGCGAAGCAATCTCTTTCATTATTTTGGCAGGCTAAATAAATGAGATTGTAATTCCTTTTTTATTTGGAAAGCAGGTACAGTAGTTCTTAGGTTGGGGTTGGTCCCGCTAATGCTGCTGCTGGTTAGAAAAAAACCAGCATACGCGTATATCGGGTTTAGATATCGGCTACAGGAACAATTTTAACCAAAAATACTTTATTCAACAAAATGCATGCTTGAATACGAAGAGGTGAGGTTTTGTGTTTCTTGCACTAAAAAAACTGTCTAGCCCCGGGCGTAGCGACATCCCTGAAGCGTAGCGAAAGGATATAGCGAAACACTGGAGCCAACCTTAAAAGTTGCTACTGCTTTTGCGCTTCAAAAAATGTACTCAAACTTATTTAAACTCGTGGCCGCAATTATAGCAATGAAAAGATTTATTCCCCTTAAAAGGAAGAAAAACACCAACCAGAACGGAAGTTAGAATAACCCACCAACTAAATTTCTTTTTTGTAGCCATTCCAAAGCCAACATCCTTTGATCCACATTTTGGACAGGCTGGCTTCTCTTCTGTTAACTTTTGATCATCAACTACCTCATCGGATGACTCAATGCTTAAACTATTATCTTCAGCTAACAAAGCATTGATCGCTTCTACATCTCTTTCAAAAACGATCAGTTTTACGCCACCGATGGCCTGATTGTACAAGGGTTGAATAGTAGCTACATTTTCATCGGCGAGGAAACAGGCAAAACCACTGTCTTCCAGTTTTGCTTTGATGATATTAGCCTCCATCGGATTGTAAAAAGTGCTGTAAACAACTGTTCTATCGTTCATGTTGTTAATTTAGATAAAAATGTTGAATGATATAAATATTCTGTGTTTTCCGCGCATCCGTGGCTAAAACTAGCATAACATAGCGCGCTACAGGGTTTATTTCTTCAGAAAATCCTGCCACCAATAGCCCGAATCTTTAATGGTGCGCTGCTGCGTTTTAAAATCGTTGTAAATCAAGCCGAATCTGGCGGTAAAACCTTCGGCCCACTCAAAATTATCCATCAAGGTCCAGGCCATATAACCGGTAACATTTATGCCTTCATTTTTAAGTTTCAAAAGGGCTTCAAGGTAAAGTTTAAAATATTCGATCCGTTCTGGGTCTTCTACCCTACCATCAATTAACTTATCATGATAAGCAGCACCATTTTCGGTAATGATGATGTTTTTGATATTTGGATAAGCAGCAAATTGCTTTACGATATTATAAAAACTATCTGCATTTATTTCCCAACCCATCGCGGTATGTGGTTTTTTCCGGCTTTTGGCTTTTACTTCCCAAGCCTGGATTACGGGGATAAAAGCATTGTATTTTACCACAAGCGGAAAATAATTTTGAAGTCCGATAAAGTCAAAATCAAACTTCATCCTTTCCTGAAGTCGCCATGTACCATACTCGATCTGAAATTTTTCAAGCAGATCCCAATCAGCAGTTGGAAAACCCATTCCTTGCGTAGGCTCTACAAATAAACGGTTCATTAAACAGTCTACCCGTTTTGCGGCCAGGATATCGCTATCACTTTGTGTATTGGGAATAATTTCGGAGCAGGAAAAAGTGGTACCAATATTGGCATTGCTAATTTCTGCACGTAAAATTTTACCCCCTTCGGCCTGTGCCAAAGCAGTATGCAACACCGCAGGAAAAAAATTGCTTAAGCCTGTTTTGCCGGGTGCATGGATACCTAGCATATAACCTAATGAAGTATAACCGAAAGGTTCGTTCAGTACGATCCAGTTTTTTACTTTGTCGCCGTATTCTAAAGCGCAGATGCTTACGAATGCATTAAAAGCAGCATTAATACTAAAGCTGGTCCAACCACCTTCGTCTTCGAGGGCCTGGGGCAAATCCCAATGATAAAGTGTGATGTAAGGCGTAATCCCGTTTGACAAACATTCATCGATGAGGTTGTGATAAAACCTGATGCCTTCCTGATTGATTTCGCCCCTACCTGCAGGCAAAATCCGCGACCAGGCGATTGAAAACCTAAAGACTTTAAAACCCAAAAGTTTAACCAAAGCTACATCTTCGGTGTAACGGTGATAAAAATCGCAGGCTGGATCTAATTTATGGTTCTTTTTTATTTTTCCATTTTTCGTGGTAAAGGTATCCCATATCGAAGGTCCTTTGCCATACTGGGTTGCTGTTCCTTCTATCTGGGCTGCAGCAGTAGCTACCCCCCACAAAAAATCCTGACCAAAATCGCTCGCGTTAATCATTGTTTACCAATTAATTGCCATAAGTTGCAAGTTTAATATTAACAAATCATTAACAATTAAAATGATTCGAAATAAAAACTATTTTTAATATTTTTACCTATGCGCTACTCATTAATTCTTTTTCTATTGGTAATACTAAATCTCTCTGCCTTCGGAAAATTTACCCCACCCATTAATGATGAACTGATAAATGCCATAAATATTACCAATACCAGTGCATATTGTAGTGGCGATGCCGAATTTAACAATTTAGAAGCTACCGCGAGCAATTATAATAAATCTTTAAACTGGTCGGTGGTTGGAAAAGATGTTTGGTATAAGTTTACGGCATCTAAATTTGATGTAAATATTTCTGTTAGCGGAAAAATTGATGCCAGTAGTACAAATACCCTACTTGGCCCATTGGTTGCCTTATATTCGTATGATCCGGCGAGTAATTCTATTGCCGAACAGCCTGGCACGCAAGCGACATCAAATAATGTTGTTTCTTTATACAAGGGTGCTTTAACGGTTGGACAGGTTTACTATATTAGGGTAAGTGCCGCGAATGATGCTACCGGTACTTTTAAACTCTGTATCGATAATTATTTCCCACCAATACAACCAGGACAAGATTGTGGAACATTTTCGGTATTGTGTACAAAAGAGACCTTTACCCAGTTAAATGTAACTGGCTCGGGGGCAAACAATCACGAATCGGCTGGAACCTGCCTGGGTACAGAATCTAACTCTGCCTGGTATATGTTTAAAGCTTCTGTACCCGGCGATTTTACTTTTGTAATAACACCTACTGTAACCACGAACGACATTGACTGGGTTTTTTACGATTTAGGTCTGAACGGGGATTGTAGTAAAATAAATGCGGCAAATGCTATCCGGTGTGCATCAGGAAGTGGCGTAACCTGTAGCCCTTCCTATTATAAAACCGGCCTAAGTATGACTGAAACTGATTTGACTGAAGCGCTAGGTTGCCCGGCCGGCCAAAATGGGTTTGTAAAATATGTAGAACTACAACAGGACCATGTTTATGCTATATTAATCGATAATTTTTCGGGGGGGAATAATGGTTTTACCTTAGAATTTGGTGGCACGGCAGATTTTGCAGGTCCAACAGCGGAAATTGATGTTAAAAAACTAAACCCGTGTACCGATAGCCAGGCCTATACTTTCGAAAGTAAAGCGACAAACTTTGCCTCTTTAAAATGGTCTTTTGGTGAAGGAGCGAGTCTGGCTTCTGCCACAACAGCCGGACCATTTACGGTAACATACAATACACCTGGAGAGAAAATTGTAGTTCTGGAAGCCAAAGGCACAAACGGATGCAACGTAGTTACCACTCAGACTTTTATTGTAGCAAACACACCAGAAAAACCTGTGATAGCGGCTTCGAAGGTTAATTTATGCCAGGGAGATGTATTAAAATTATCAACTCCTTTTTTAAATTTAGCAACCTACCACTGGTCAGGGCCAAATGGTTTTATTTCAACAAACCAGAACCCCGAAATCCCGGCAATCGGGCCGGAAATAGCAGGAACCTATAAACTTTATGTTCAGGTTGGAGATTGTGTGAGTGAGGTAAATTCGGTAGACATCTTATCAGTCGATTTAAAACCTGAAGCAATGTTTTCGATTGAGGTAAATAACAGGTGCGAAACCAACCAGTCTTTTTCGTTTATTAATACTTCTAAAAATTATACGAAGCTTACCTGGGATTTTGGCATAGGGGTGAAAAGCCAGGTTGCCATCAATAACGACAGTAAAATATTAACCTTTACCGATCCCGGGCCTAAAACAATCACACTGACAGTTGAAAGCAATAATGGCTGCACTTCTACCTTTACAAAAGATATTTTGGTAGAGTTGAAACCGGAAAAGCCTGAAATCAGTATCAATCAAGCTTCGTTTTGTTTAACAGACATCATCAAATTATCTGTACCAGCACAAGAAGGCATCACTTATGCCTGGAGCGGGCCAAACAATTATTCTGCAACCACAAATGCCATTGAAATTCCGGTAACTGATTTTAATGTGGCAGGTGAATATCAGGTCATATTAACATCAGGTACTTGTAGTGCCGAACCAGCAACAATTGTTGTTCCGGCTATCGCCAGAATTCCAGTTGCCAAATTTTACACCGAACCCACTTTTAACATAAAGTTTTCTGCTCCGGTACCTATAATATTTACCAATACATCGCTTTATGGTGATTTTTATGAATGGAATTTTGGCGATGGATTTACCTCTACAGAGCAAAGCCCCACCCACATTTATCAAACCGATGGAATATTCAGAATTACGCTAACGGCTTTTTCGAAAAACGGCTGTTCAAATTCAATTACCCAGGGTGACCTGATCATCAAAAAAAACGCATCTACCTTTGTGCCTAATGCATTTTCGCCAAATGGCGATGGAATCAATGATGAACTGCTTGTTGGTGTGACTAACCTCAAGAAATACAGCCTTCAGATTTTCAACCGCCTTGGTTCCAGGGTTTTCTTTACCAACAATATTTTTGAAAACTGGAACGGCACTTTTAAGGGCAACGATCTCCCTGTTGGGGTGTATTATTACATCATATTGGGTACTAATTTATCCAATAACAATGTTAAATATTCAGGTTCGGTAACGCTACTCAGGTAATTTAATCATTTACCCTGCAAAAAATATTTAAGGTGCTTTAAACACAGTAGTATCCTGAGACAGTGTAGGTATTTTATAATTTCCGGTATCCAAATTTGTTTTAGGCAATAGCTTTTTTATAGCAGCCAGGTCTGCCTTAGTTATTTTAGTTTGGTATAAGTACAGAAATTTTAAGTTTTTAAGTTTTTTTAACTGATCAATACCCTTTATAGTCACTTTTGTGCCTACCAGGCTTAATGATTGCAGCTGATCTAAATCTTTTAGCGCTACTAAACCAGTATCGGTTATTTGGGTATTATTCAGGTTTAACCTGCTTAAATTTTTACAATTTTTAATGGCAGTTAATGTTTGGTCGTTTACTTTAGCATTTTCTAACTTAAGCCAAAGCAATTGTTTATCAATTGATTTAAGGAGGTCTAAAATATCCTTCCCCATTACTTGTACATTAACGAAATTTGCAGATAGGTAATTTGTATTTTGCGCTACAGGAACGATCGTTACCCCTGCATCTGCCAATTTTTTCAATGCTTTATCATCAGCTGCAGAAATCTCTTCCGTTGGGATGTCATTATTTTTTATATCCGCAGTCGCATCTTCACCTTTTTGCAAACTCGCTAATACCGGTTTGATGTCGTCACCTTGTGGGAGATCCTTAAATTTCTTTTTAAAATCAGCTCCGTTGTTGATCCACCATTTTAACAATGCAATTTCATTGGTGCTAAGCTGTGGCTTTTCTTTAGGCGCCATGTGATCTTCATCGTTTAAGGGCAATAAAATCCGTTTGATTAACTCGCTTTCATCAGCTTTTCCCTTAACAACTGTATGTCCATCTTCACCGCCTTTTAAAATGTATTCTTCCTGATCTAACCGAAGTTTACCTTTCTGCTTTTCACTGCCATGGCAACTGTAACATCTGCTCTTTAAAAGCGGCTGAATGGCATTTTGGTAAACAAAGGCTTCCTGTACATTCGGAATTGGTGGAATAGCTGCGCCATTTTTAGCACCATCCGATTTTAGTGGTGCAGTTAAATAATCAGATCCATGGGTTAAAGATCCACCCAAATGGCCTGTAATGGAAATTAACACCACAAGAATTGTCGCAATCGCAGCTAATATTCCTTTAGATTTAACCTTTTTATAAATAGCCCATAATATGATTGATAAAACAGCAACACTAATGCCCATCCATTGGTGATTACTCACCAGGTTACCATCATAATCGCCACCATTGGCTAAAAGATAGCCTGTTACGCAGGAAACAATTGCACTTAAAGCTCCTAAAAGCAGCATTAACGGTATTGCATGCTTTAAATTGGCAAATTTCTGCTTCAATGACAAAAGGATACAAATACAGGCCAACAATAAAATCCCAATGGGCAGGTGGACAAAAACCGGGTGAAAACGACCAAAAAATTCTAACATTTTACTGATACCTTTTTCTTAATAAGTTCATCATATAAACATTTATTGCCCATTGATCGGCAACAGGTTGGCGGGTATAAGGCAAAGTGGGCATATAATCGGCCGGACCAAATTCGGTAAGGATGGTCATTCTTTCACCGTTTTTCTTTTTACGTTCGATCACTTTATCCCACCATGCCAGGTGTGCTTCTACTACTTTTGCCCATTCCGGAGCTCTCGGATCATTTACCTGCGGTCCTTCGGGATGACCAACACGCGAATGGATATGATCTGTTTTTTCCAGAATAAAATCGATGGTCTGTTTCTGATCACTAAGCAAACTTTCGTGCACATTACACCAATGCGAAATATCCAGGGTAAACCTGAGCTCCGGATTTTTCTCGGCAAAATTCCGGGCAACTGGTGCTGCGAACATCATCCGGCTACGGTGGGTTTCGTGGTAAATTGGTATCCCCGACGATTTTCTTTTGGCCGTTACATAATCAATAATCTGTTTGTTTTCTTCGTAGGTAAAATAATCCTTGCCCGAGTGACAATTGATGTAAACCGGTTTTTGATAAGTATTGGCGCAGATGGCATCCAGGCTATTTTTAAAAGAAACAAGATGTTCTTTAATATTTGATTGTGATCCCGCACACAAAAACCCAATCTCCAGTTTATATTTTTTTACAGCATCAAAAAGCTCTTTTACAGCTTTATCTTCGCCTGGCCACCAAACTTCTATACCTTCATAACCCTCTTTTTTAGCAGCAGCACAAAACTCGTCTCTTGTGCCCTCGAAACCCCAATCGGTTTGCATAAATAACAATTCGTATCCTGCTTTAGATTTTATATTTTCAAAAGGATTAGCACTGATATGCTGTATTGGTGCCAACATGGAAGCCGCCGTAACAACCGCTGTATTTTGTAAAAATTTTCTTCTTGTTTGGTTCATTGGGTTAGTAGTTCATTGGTTCATTTGTTATTGGTTCATTGGTCATTGGTCAATAGTTGATTGGTTCATAGTTCGTAGCCAAATGGTAATTATTTATTGGTAATTGAACTTTGATTATTGCTCAATAGTTCATGGTTGATAGTCTAATCGACTTCGGACTCCCGACTACCGGCTCCGGACTAAATTAAGCCACAACCTCCCTTATCACCTTTCCTGCTACATCAGTTAACCTAAACGGCCGGCCCTGGAAAGGATAGGTAAATTGTTCGTGATCAAAACCCAGCTGGTTTAATATGGTGGCCTGAATATCAAAAGCATCAACTTTTCCGCTTATGGCACTATAGCCTATTTCATCGGTTTCGCCATGCGTAAAGCCTTTCTTTACACCGCCTCCGGCCATCCAAATGGTAAATGCCTCGGTATGGTGATCTCTGCCTTTAAATGGGTTTTGTATTCCATTCCGGTTTTCCATCATCGGAGTACGACCAAATTCGCCGCCCCAAACTACCAGGGTTTCTTCTAATAAACCGCGTTGTTTTAAATCGAGCAGTAAAGCTGTAATTGGCCTGTCAATGGTCCTGCATTTATTCTTCAGTCCAATATTAAGTGAGTTGTTTGGATTATCACCATGTGCATCCCAGCCCCAATCGAATAACTGAATATAGCGTACACCTTTTTCAACCAGTTTTCGTGCAAGCAATACATTATTGGCGAAACAGGCTTTACCGGGTTGTGTGCCATACATTTCATGAATATATGCTGGTTCATCGTTAATATTCATCACCTCTGGTGCCGATATCTGCATGCGGTAGGCCATTTCGTATTGTGCTATCCGCGATAAAATTTCCGGATCGTTATATTCCTGATATTGCTGTTCGTTAGCTTTGTTAATGGCTTCGATAGATGCTTTTCTCAAATCCCGGTTCATTCCATCAGGGTCTTTAATAAACAGTACCGGATCGCCTTCGCTCCTACATTGTACCCCCTGATAAACCGAAGGTAAAAAACCACTTCCCCAAACACTTTTACCAGCATCGGGGAAACTACCTCCACTGGTTAACACCACATAGCCTGGCAGGTTCTGGTTTTCTGAACCCAAACCATAAGTTACCCAACTGCCCATGCTCGGCCTGCCTAAGCGTGGCGAACCTGTGTGAACCAATAGTTGGGCAGGGGCATGGTTAAACTGATCGGTTTTTACTGCCTTCAAAAAGGTTACATCATCTACCATCGTAGAAAAATGGGGCAGATTATCACTTACTAAAGCACCTGATTGGCCATGTTTAGCAAAAGTAGCCTGCGGGCCAAGCATTTTAGGCACACCGGTAATAAAAGCAAACTTTTTACCCGCCAGCAAAGAAGGCGGACAATCCTGTCCATCCATTTTCATCAGTTCGGGTTTAAAATCGAATAATTCCAATTGAGATGGGGCACCGGCCATGTGCAAATAAATTACACTTTTAGCTTTACCAACAAGTGGTGGCGATTTTGGCAGTAATGGATGGGCAGGATCATAAGCAATCCTGGTCTGTTTATCTGAAAAAAGATTACCACAGCTGCCCAACAGCGAACCCATGGCCAAAGCACCAAGGCCCATGGCACTTTCTTTTAAAAAGTGCCGCCTTGAGTGCAACCTTGCATTTGCTTCGTGTGCTTCTTTAATTAACCGATGTGCATTTAATTCGTCTCTCGTCATAACCTGATCAGATTAATTTTTAGTAACTACTTCATCCAGATTGAGCATGGCATTGGCCACTAATACCATTGCTGCCTCTTCTGGCTTATATTTCTTTTGTTTATCGCCCATAAACGCCGATACACTTGCCGAATTCTTTTTAAACTCCTCAACAGCTTTCGCGTACAGGTCTTCAAATACCTTTAATCTGTTTTGAGGAATGCTTTTATATAAAATCATTTCGTAGCCCTTTGCAATTTTAGTTTTACTGGTATTTCCACCTACTTTTTCCATACGAAGGGCTAGTTTTCTAGCCAGATCGATATACACGCTATCATTTAGCGTAACCAAAGCCTGTAAAGGAGTGTTGGTACGAATGCGTCGCGGACTACACACCACTCTTGAAGCGCCATCAAAAGCAATGGCCGATGGATATGGAGCAGTTCGTTTCCAATAGGTATAAATCCCCCTACGGTACTGTTCTTCTCCCCCACTGGTGATCCATTTTGCACCATTATAAGGCGAAAACCAAATACCTTCGGGCTGCCATGGCATTACCGGCGGGCCATACATTTTATTGCTCAACACGCCACATACGGCTAAACTCTGGTCTCTGATCTGCTCTGCACTTAACCTCACCCTCGAGCCACGTGCATAAAACTTATTAAAAAGGTCTTTTTCCTTTAATTCCTCTGAAACCTTGCTATCCTGCCGGTAAGTAGCCATCGTTACAAGCTCTTTCAGCATTTTTTTAACACTCCAATTATACTTATACATAAACTGGTAGGCCATAAAATCTAAAAGTTCCTGATGGGTAGGAGCCATTCCCTGCGTCCCCATATCTTCGAGGGTTTCTACTAAACCAGCACCGTAAAGCTGCTCCCATAATCGGTTGACCATGGTACGCGATACGAGTGGATTTCTTTTATCAGTAAGCCACATCGCTAAGCCCATGCGGTTATCGGGTGCATTTTTCGGCATGGCAAAAGCCAGAGAATTGGGTACACCTGCTTTTACTTCTTTACCTTTTGATGTCCAGGCACCACGCTCAAATACATAGTTTTTGCGCTGCATACTTAATGGATTTTCGACCATAATTGGCGTGGTGGGTACCTGCGCATCCATTAAAGTTTTAAATGTCTTTTTGTATGTTAAGTATTCCGGAGTACCTTTTCCGGGGAATTGCCTGGTAAAGTAAAACCAATCGAAGTACACCATAAATTCGTCAGGATTTTTTACCGAGGCATTGGTATATTTTAGATACACATCCTTTACCCCAGCCTGTTTTGGAAAATCGATTTCCATATTCTGATAACCACTGGTTTGTTCCAGTTTCCACGATTTTAAAACCGGTCCGTTTGGCGAACCCAAGTGTAAACTCATGGTACCATTTGCTTTGCTGCAGTTATATCGCATGATCAGCTGATCAATATTGTCGAGCTTAACCGCTTTTAACCTTGCTGATGAACTGTTTTTAAAATACAGTGCAATATTGTTATTGCCAATTACCGAATTAACCAATTGATCGGCCGTAGTCGAATTTATAGCTGGCTGTCCGGTTTTTAAAAATAACTCCATTTCTGATGCTCTTTCTTTACCAGAAACGGATTGAACCCAATTTGTGAGGTTGTTAAGCTGATTTTTCAGGCTATCGTTAAAATTTTTAAATAATGGGTATTCTCCCGTCACATCCTCATCCCTGGTATTGTTAAAATACGACATGAATTTATAGTATTCATCATGTTTAAAAGGATCGTATGGGTGACTATGACATTGTACACAAGAAAAAGTGGTACTCATCAAACCTTCCCAGGTGGCGTTTACCCGGTCTAAAACTGCGGCCGTTCTAAATTCTTCATTATTGGTTCCACCTTCATCGTTGGTTGGTGTATTCCTGCTAAATGCTGTTGCAATGTACTGGGCATCGGTCGGCTTCGGAAAGAGGTCACCGGCGATCTGATCTGTAATAAACTGATCGTAAGGCATATCGCTATTAAAGGCTTTAATTACCCAATCTCGGTAGCTCCAGATGTTCCTGTTGGGATCGCTTTCATAACCTTTGGTATCGGCATAACGGGCAATATCGAGCCACATTGATGCCCAGCGTTCGCCAAACTTCGGCGAAGCCAGCAAACTATCAACCAGTACATTATAGGCATGTTGTTCGTCTTTACTGCTGAGGTAAAATTTCGCCAACCGATCTGACGGATAGGTACCGATCAGATCTAAACTAACCCTCCTTAATAAGGTAGCTTTATCGGCCATTTTAGAAGGTTCGAGTTTATTTTCTTCCAGTTTTGCAAAAATAAATTTATCCAGGTCATTGCGCACCCAATCGTTATTAATATCAGGTACTGCTGTTGGTTTCACACTCACGTAGGCCCAGTGGTTGCCCCATTTTGCCCCCTGTTTTATCCAACCGCTTAATATATCGATTTCATCATTGTTTAAGGCCGGGTGTTTATAAGGCATCCTTTCTTCAGGATCATTGGATTTTAGGCGTTTAATAAATTCGCTCTCCTCCGGATTGCCAGGAATAATTGCAGCTTTACCACTTTTGGTTTTGGCCAAAGCTTCTTCCCTAAATAAAACGCTAAAACCACCCTGCTGCTTTACTCCACCATGGCATGAAATGCATTTCTTATTCAGAATAGGCTTTACCTGCGAGTTAAAATCAATTTGTTTTTCTGAAGAAAAGAGTGAAAAGATAATTAAAGTGATCACAACCAGCGTAAAACCGGACGCAAATAATATTTTCTTTTTCAATAACATTTGGTTAGAATAAACTTGGTTTAATTTTTAGCAGTTTTTTATTTGTAAACAAAGTTAAATTAAGCTAAACATTGTTCCAAATAATAACAGAACATATTATTTTGCTAAATCGCTAAGTTTCATTTACTGTAAACCAAAGGTGGATAAAAATATAATACACAAAAATGTATTAATTTGCGCAAAAGATGGATTATATTACTTTTTATAGAAATTAAATATGGAGAGATACCCGATCAGAGAAAAAAATAGTTTCGATTTCCAGAAATCAATTATCGTCCCAAAGAATGTAGTTCTGAAACAATGCATTGCAAATGGTGTCATAAACAATTTATTCGTTACTGATATTGGCTATTATCGCAAGGCATCCAATCACTATGCCCAAAGAAACCATGGGGCCGACCAGCACATTTTGATTTATTGTATCGAAGGTAAAGGAAATGTAGAATTTCAGGGTACGTCTTATCATGTAGAAGCTGGAAATTTTATCATCATACCTAAAAAAACAGCTCACATTTATCAGGCTGATCCGATTTTACCATGGACTATTTATTGGTTCCATTTTTCAGGACCTGGTGCCGACCATATTGTGGATTCATTACAGCATTATAAGGCTTATGCGGGCTTTAATGAAGAGAGGAACATCCTGTTCGATACTATTTACAACCGATTGGAAAGAGGTTTTAGCCGTGAAAATATTATCTATGCCAATTTATGTTTCCACCACTACATTGCAGAAATTATTTATACCGACAAACAGCCCGATAAAATTATTGAGCCAGATAAAGTGGAAGAGGTTATTGATTTTATGCGGAACAATATTGAAAAAATGCTGAGTTTAAAAGAACTGGCATTAGCGGTTTATTTGTCGCCATCTTATTTATCGGCCATATTTAAAAAGAAAACAGGCAGCTCTCCTATCGATTACTTTAACCAGCTCAAAATTCAGAAAACCACTCAGTATTTACTTTTCACCAATTTACGGATCAATGAAATTGCCCAAAAAATCGGCATTAACGATCCCTATTATTTTAGCAGGCTTTTCTCCAGTATTATGGGCATTTCGCCAAAACAATATCGGGATAATAGATTTAATTAACGTGCAGTCAGGTGTTTCTATCTGACTGCTTTTACTAACAGCAAAATTTTTAAATTAATTTAACCTGGCTTTCTTCGTTTTTTAGTGTATAAACCCTCATACTAATAAATGTTATTAGAAATGTAGGACCATAAGTAATCAAGAATTCATCGATTGAAAGATTCATTAATTTTCCCCGTAACAATAGATAAATCAAAAAGATTGCAATTGAAGCCATCATAGCATTGGTTGCAATATTGGGTTTATTATAAGTTACCGGGGCAATGCCGCCAATTTTCCTCATATTAAATAAAAGCGTGCAGAAACTTATTGCAATAAATACAGCTGCATCCTTTATATCGAGGTTAACATTGAAGCTGTAATTTGAAGCAATAAGAGGTAACAGCCTAAGATATCCCATCATGATTACATAAGTGATCGGCAGGCAAAGTAATAAAGTAGTTAATGTTACTTTTAAAGTATAAGTGAGCGATTGTTTCATATACATTTAATTTAGATTGAGCTTAGCGGTTCTTTTAAATCAAGATACGAATTCTGTGGATTTTCATTTCGTTTTTAATGCAGTAGGCTATTACAATTTTACTGGTTTAAATATTTCTTCAGTGTCAGATGATAAAATCTAACACCACTCTACTCATTAATCCAAAGTCAAACCTATTTCTTTTAATAAAATGGCGGCGTTAAAAGTTTTACAGGGACCCTGCTTTAGCAGGTAATCGAATTTCATTTCGCCTTCGGTAATCTGGATATCAAAATGGAAATTACGAACCGTTTCAGGATGATCTATAATCAGATCGGCCAGTTGCAGATCGTGCGTAGCAAAAAGTGCAGGTGTTTTTTCGGTAATCAGTTTTTCTACAAAAACCTTCGATCCCAAATATTTATCCCTGCTGTTGGTACCGCGCAGCATTTCATCAATCAATACAAGCGTATCCTTATCTTTCACCACATGGTCTAAAATCATCTTTAAGCGGTTCAGCTCCGCCTTAAAAGTAGAAGTACTCTCATTTAGCGAATCTTTGATCCGCATATAGGTATTGATCGAAAAAACAGATAATTCCATACTTTTGGCACAAACTGGTGCACCTGTATAGGCCAATATCATATTAATGCCCAATGTGCGCAAAAAAGTACTTTTGCCGGCCATGTTGGAGCCTGTTACAATATCAACGGTTGGTTTTGTTTCGAGATGAAAATCATTGTTTACCCTCAATTGCTCCTTAATCAGCGGATGGCCAATATGAATGGCCGACAGGGCAAATTGATCTTTAATAACAGGAAAAACCCAATCGGGCTGATTATAAGCTGTTGTGGCCAGTGAAATCAGTTCTTCAAAATCGCCCAAATGATCCAAGGCTGTAACCACATCATCTGAAGATGATTTATACCAGTTATCGAGATTTACACAGCACCTTAAATCCCATAATAAAAGTGCATTCAATATTCCGCCAACGATAAGGTTCAATCTCGCATCAAAATTCCCGATAATTTTAGACAGCGCTTTAATTTCTTTACTTACCGGAATTTTCGAGTCCAATAAGCCTAAGGTATAAGGGCTTTTCCAACTTTGATTTTCTGTCCATAAAATGGCACCGGCATATCCATTCAGGAGATTAGAGCTTCCCCCAAAGGTGTAAAAAACCTTATTGATTTTTGCACCCAACAATACATTCCAACCTGTATGAATAATGCAAAGCAATATCAAAACTTTCCAGAAAATACTACTCACAAAAAGTCCGGCTAAAATCAGGGCGATGGAGAGATAAGGGACTAATTTAACGTAAAGCCTCAAAAATTTTCCTTTCACAAATTCCAGTTGCGCCCCCAATTGGTACTTTAACTGCGTTTTAATCTGCTCTATCCTATCCGGATCGTAACCATGCAGATTAGCCCTGAAACTATAGGTTTCATCTATTTTTTCAATAATTTCTTTTACCGCTTCCTGTCTCAGCAGTATCTTATCAAGTGTAGATTTTTCTGCTAAATTTTTAGCCAAAATATCATTCCCGCTTTTGGTACTGCAACGGTTAATCAGTGCAAATAATGATGCATTTCCAAAAATATCAAGATCAGAAGTATAAGGATGCAGTTCCGATTCGAAAGCCGAACCATGATTGTAACCGTTTGCTATTCCATTTAAAATATTCCACTCGTTCTGATAAACCCACAAAAGCTGTTTTTTATAATCGATTTCACGATCGAGCTTACTTTGCCTGCGCACAATAAATGCAAAAGCAATTACAGGCACCATTAAGCCAATCTGGATCAAAGTCCGCAGGTTATCATCTGCTGAGCTCACCAGTGCAATAAAAAGTAAAATTTCGGCAAGGAACAAACCGATGCGCATAAAAGAAAGCTGGTCGATCAGCTTTTTGGTCTGATCAATTTCTGTGGTAACTTCTTTTATTTTCTCCTGGTAACCGGCTATGATTTCTTGTTGTTGTTTCAGCATGATTTTTATTCTGTATATATTTCCGAAGCTATCAGATGGATAGATTGTATTTTTTGTTACAATTTTCTCTAAGTTTGAATCTCCAAATTCTAAAGATAGGCAAAATATTAAATGAAGATTACCCTGATCGCCATTGGCAAAACCGAAGATAAATATCTCATTGAGGGAATTGATAAATACATCAACCGCCTGAAACATTATATTAATTTTAGTTTTTTGGTCATACCTGATGTTAAAAACGTTAAAAACCTGAGTGAGGCGCAGCAAAAAGCAAAAGAAGCAGAGTTGCTGCACAAACAAATCAATAATGGCGATGTTGTTATTTTATTGGATGAAAAGGGAAAAAAATATTCTTCGGTGGCATTTTCCAACTATTTAAATAAACAGATGGTGGGCAGTGTACAGCATCTTATTTTTATCATCGGTGGGCCTTACGGCTTTGACGAAACCATTTACAAAAGGGCAAATGGTTTAATTTCCTTATCCGATATGACTTTTTCACACCAAATGATCAGGTTGTTTTTTGTAGAGCAGCTTTACAGGGGTTTTAGCATTTTAAAAGGAGAACCTTATCATCACGCTTAAGATGGAAAATGGTTGAGGTAAGATGGATGACGTAAAATGCGGGCGATGTAAATATGGAAAAATAGAATTAAAATCATCATTAAATAAAAGAAACTATGATACTGGATAAATATAAACGGGAATACAGATATAAAAGCGATCAGAACCGCAACAATAAATACTTATGGATCAGCATTATTGCTTCTTTAGTGATTGTAGCTTTGCTTTGGTATTTTTTCGATTAAACCCATAAAAAAACACCAGACAAATTTGCCTGGTGTTCTCTATCATTATGTAAATAAAGCTTAAACGCCTTTTTTACTTGTCATGCTTGCTTTTTTAGCAGGAGCTGAAGTTTTTGTACTTGCTTTAGCACTTGCTGATGCTTTTGAACCTGTAGCTTTAGTTTTCTTATCTGCAGCTGCTTTTTCTTCTGATAATTTAACCTCTGCCGGGGTACCAGGTGTTTCCGGAGTTTCTTCAGTAAATAAAGGAAGATCTTTCAACAGGTTATACCAGGTAATGATTTTCTTCATATCTGAAGCATAAACTTTTTCCTGATCGTGGCCTGGAGCTACTTCTAAGAAGTAAGCACGCAAATCACCTTTTAAATCCGGAGTTGATCCTTTTTCAGAAATTTTAGCAAAAATATCTGCCAATTTAATTTCTTCATCCTCACCATACACCGTAATATCTTCTAACGAAGCTAATTTTGTGTTAGTGATATTGGCTACAACTTTAGTTTTTTGGGCATCTAAACCCTCTAAAATATAACCCACTTTATTTTGTCCAACCAGTTTAAACAAACCTGGTCTGCCAGATACGGCAACAATTCCTCTTAAATTCATATTTTTTTTTGAGATATGAGATTCGAGATATGAGAAATGAGAAATCACTCAAATCAAATAACTAAAACTCCCTGTTCAATTATTAATGAGAATGGGACATTAATCAGAGAAATCAAGTCTCAAATCTAATGTCTCAAATCTCGCATCTATTTTTTAATCTTCTAAAACTTCAATATTCAAAATTTTATCGCCCTGGCGGATATCGTCCACAAGATCCACATTCTCAACAACTTTACCAAAACAAGTATGGTTACGGTCTAAATGCGCAGTGTTGGTTCTGCTGTGGCAGATAAAAAACTGTGAACCACCAGTGTTACGGCCAGCATGTGCCATTGATAAAACACCACGGTCGTGATATTGGTTTTCTCCGTCCAGTTCGCAATCAATTTTGTAACCCGGACCACCAGTACCTGCTAAATGTGCTTTAGCCGGGTCTTTTGAATTTGGGCATCCACCCTGAACCATAAAGTTAGGGATTACTCGGTGAAAAGTTACACCATCATAAAAGCCTTCTTTAGCTAATTTTTTAAAGTTTGCAACGGCTTTCGGCGCATCGTTTTCGTAGAATTCTACGGTCATCTCGCCTTTTTCTGTTTTTATTATTGCTTTACTCATATTAATATCGGTACTAATTTTAAATTTTGTTCGCCAAAAAAAATGCTCATTTTTTTTGGTAGAGGGCAAAAATAACAAAATTGTATAACTTATAACATCATTAAATTTTTCTATCCAGTTTAAATGCGGTATTTTAGTCTTTTAAGCATACCGATTTGATAAAGAAATATTATATCCTGCTCATTTGCCTGCTTTGCTCTTTAGGACTGAGGGCTTCATCACTGTTGATTTATATGGATGAAGACCAAAAGAACCACCTAAAAGCTTATGGTATTGCCTATTGGACCATCAGTAAACAGCTGGAGGTTGATTGGCTTCTAAATTACCGCGGGGGAAGCTTTTTAATTAAATACAACAAAGCGGTAGAGGATGAGTTAAAAATCCGTGGGGTATCTTATGAGGTCATCGCTGATGGTAAGGTGGTGAGCTTGCTGAATGAAATCAGCGATCCATCTGTAAACATGGAAATGGTGAAACTGGAGAAAACACCAAAAATTGCGGTTTATTCACCTAAAAGTAAATTACCCTGGGATGATGCGGTTACGCTGGTTCTTACTTATGCAGAAATTCCTTACGATGTAATTTATGATGACGACATTCTTCAGGATAAATTAAGCAAATACGATTGGCTGCATTTGCACCATGAAGATTTTACCGGACAGTATGGACGTTTTTGGGCCAATTTCAGGTATGCCACCTGGTACCAGGAAGATGTTAAAAACCAGGAAACTTTAGCAAAACGGATGGGTTACAAAAAAGTATCGGAAATGAAACTGGCTGTAGCCAAACACATCAAAGAATACTGTGCAGGCGGAGGTTTCCTCTTTGCCATGTGTTCTGGTACGGATAGTTTTGATATTGCACTGGCTGCTGATGGGGTTGATATCTGTGCCCAAATGTTTGATGGCGATCCTGCCGATCCAAATGCGCAAGCTAAACTGGATTTTAACAAAACTTTGGCCTTTCAGAATTTCAAACTGGATAATAACCCGATGAACTATGAGTTTTCGGATATTGATGCTACACAAACACGTACTTTAAACCAAAGCAACGATTACTTTACCTTATTCGATTTCTCTGCGAAATGGGATTTGGTGCCCACCATGCTTTCCCAGGATCATGATAAGGTAATTAAAGGTTTTATGGGCCAAACAACCGCTTTTAGAAAAAGCCTGGTGAAGACCAGTGTAACTGTTTTGGGCGAAAATAAAGGCGCTGCCGAAGTGAGGTACTTACATGGAGAGATTGGAAAAGGACAGTTTACTTTTTACGGTGGCCATGATCCGGAAGATTACCAGCATGCGGTTGGGGATCCGCCAACAGATTTAAGTCTGCATCCCAACTCGCCGGGTTACCGTTTAATTTTAAACAACGTACTTTTTCCGGCAGCAAAAAAGAAACCTCAAAAAACTTAATATTTTATAATATTACCGTTTTGGCATTATTCCTTTTTAGGTATAAAAAAATCTTACCTATACCTAATATTCCTATTAACTATACAGTAAAATGCCTGTATTGGTATAACGATCTATCGATATCACTATATCAGAAATCATTAAAAAAGACACTGTAAACCAGACAATTAGAAGCTTAAATGTAACAGACTTGATACTTTGGCACAGCTTTTGGAAATGAGGCTTGTAATTAACAACGGGTGAAAGCCTGAAAATTTTAAAACAAGATTCTTCTAAAAGAAAAATATTATGAAAAAGTTATTATTAAGCGCTTCAGTTTTATTATTAGCAACAGGTGCATTTGCACAAACAAAAATGACTGGTGAAACTTCACGTTTTGGAATTAAAGCCGGTGTTAACCTTTCAAAATTTCATGCAGGTGGCGATGATGCCGCAGCCAATGCTTTTAATGATAATGCAAAAAACAATGTTGGTTTTAATGTTACTGCATTTGGTGATTTTGGTGTAGGAAATAATTTCTTTATCCAACCAGGTGTTTCGTTACAGAATAAAGGTAACAAATTCGAATCTACTGGTACTTCAACTATCGGAAATAACACCATTACCACTACTTCATCTATTAAAACAAATTTAATGGCTATCGAAGTACCGATTAATGCAGTGTTTAGAATTCCTACGGGTGATGCTGGTGCGGTTCAGATCAGTGCTGGTCCTTACATCGGTTTTAACATTTCGGGTAAAGATAAAGGAGAAAATGTTGTTACAACGGTGAATAATTCGAATAACAACAGTACTACTGTTAACAGCTCTAACGACAGAGACTTATCGTTTGGTAGTGCAAATGATAAAAACTACAATAGTACCGAATTCGGTGCAAACTTCGGTTTATCTTACCGTACAAACTCTGGATTTTTAGTTGGTGCTAACTATGGTTTAGGTTTAACCGATTTAACACCAAAAGACAGGCAGGCTAATAGCAACAAGTTAACTAACCGCGTGTTAGGTTTCTCAGTTGGTTATTCGTTCTAAGAAAAGCCTTAAAAGTAAAAAACCGTCCCGATATAACATCGGGGCGGTTTTTTTATGCCCTATAAAACTTCAGTTGAATATTTTTTTGCTTTACTCAAGGAGCCGTCATTTCGATCCCGAAGATTCGGGAAGAAATCTTTTAAATTCGATCAATAACTTGGTAAATAGATCTCTCCATTTCGCTGCGCTACAGTCGAGACGGCGTTTCTATTAGATTCTTTTTTTTGCCTTGTGGCGCAGTCTTACCTCGGCTCGCCGCCGCCGAAGGGCTCTTTCTTTTTGGCATCAAAAAGACCAGCGAAGCTAGCTTGAATGCCATTGAAAATATAAAAACACATGAAAAAACAAAAAATGCCGGCTGAAAATTTTTCTTTAAAAGCAAGTGTGGTGGCTGGGACAGTGAAGCCCGATCCCGCTATCGGGATGTTAGGCCGGATTTAAGTAGAACGGAGATACAGTGCTATGGCGCCTAGTTGGGCGGAAATGCATAGGCGCCGCAAGTTATTCATTAATAGATGATTACGAAATAACGTCTATGATAGGAATAATATAAGGTATAAAATAAATATGATTGACAGATTGATAAAGGAGTTGGTTGATCTCGAAGTATCGTCATTTCGACCGCAGTGGAGAAATCTTTGAACCATGTTAAAAAATTTCTCCATTACGTTGCACTCCAGTCGAAATGACGACTTTACTATGGAATCTGTAAATGGTAGCCTGTCGAAGAACCTTTTAAATACTTTTTAAGATGTTTCGCAAAGCTTAACATGACAGCATCTGAGCTGGAATCACCTTTATGATACAATCTCTGTTTATGTCCTCAATTGATTTATTAATCGTAGAAGTTCCAGGTTACGCCAAATTTTAACAATGCATCCTGCATCGGGTACCTGTTTACCGTATAATATCCCCTTTGGAATAAACCCTGGTTTACGAAATCGTATTTCACGAATATATTGGCCCGTTTTAAATTGGCTTTAAAGAAAACATCTACAATCGGTTTTGAGGCAAAAGTTACCGGATTGGTTTCGTCAATATAAAACTGTGCAGTTGCCGGCGAATACAGGTAATTTGCATATTCAGAATTATACCTTACATCAAAACCGATGTTTGCTTTTAACACCTTAAAAAAGGTATTATCAAAATAAATACTGTTGTAGGTGTAAAAATCGGGCGTTCTTAAAATGGCATTATTATCAGTTTTTTGGTAAGCCACATAGTTTTCCATTGCAAACCTGCCAAACCTCCACTTTTTGGATACATCAATCCTGATTAAACTGATATCAGCAGTTGCCTGTTTTGGTAAAATAGCTGTGGTACCACTAGAATGATCGGCTGCAAAATACAGGTAGTTGCTGGTTAAAATATACCTTGCTCCTGCATTTAAACCATACTTATCATTAATATAATTGAATGATAAATTGGCAATTTTAGTATTTTTAAAATCATTATTGGTCCATTGGTAATGGTTGCCATGGTAATAATCGAAGATAGTGGCAGGGGTTTGATTCTGCGCATAAGCACCCAGTTCTATCCTGCCGATTGATTTACTCAACAGAATTTTACTTTTGGCTTCGTACAGGTAATCGCCTGCGTTTTCGCCCTGTAATATCTGTTCTACATTTAAGTTAAAATCAATATTAGAAGAGAACCTGTAACCTGCAGCGCCTAAAACGGTTATATTTTGGTAAGCAAAACGGCTTTGTTCATAATTTGTTCCGTCCTGTTTAATCCCCAAAAATTCGTGTTTATAGTAATCATGCCTGATCCCTGCATCAACCTTCAGTTCATTTTTAATCAATGATGAATTTTTAGGCCTTAAAAAGAAACTATAAATAAATTCATTTTTAATGTGTTGCACATGGGTAGAATCGTTTGTAAACGTGGTGCTGTTTATCCCGGGAGGCAGTACATTGTTCGGATCGGTACCATTTTTATAAAAATCGTAACTGTCGTTATTGTACTCCACCGTATAGGTGATTTTATTGGTGGGCAAAACAGCATTGTTTACGTTGGCAGAGGTATCTATCCGGCCAACATAATAGGTTTGCTTTAAGAACAGCGTGTTCTTTTTATACATGTTCCGTGAATCTGACAGGTTAACGGCCTCACCATCACGGCTAATGGCATTATAACCAGGATCGAATATGTTCTGTGCCACAACCGAGCCATTCTCGTAAGCCCGCATGGTATTAAAAATTGCCGAAGCCCACATGTTGTAACGCTTGCTCGGCGATTGGTACCAGGAGAAAACGGCAACATTTAAATTATCGCCACGCTGCCTCACATAAAATCCTTTGGAGTCGCCTCTGTTAAAATTTACGCCAACATTCCAGTTTTTCTTAATATTTTGAGAATGTGTGGCCCTAAAAAGCTGTTCTTTTTGTCCGGCGCTAACAAAATATAAACTGGTAAAAGGCGTTCTGGCCTGGTAATAGATAATATCATCAGGCGTTAATGCATAATAATCGAGCGAATGGAAACCTACATCGAAACCGATCCTTTTACTCGGCTCGTACAATAATGGCCTTGCAGATAAACCCATGTTACCATTGCTAATGGTTGGGTGCATGGGTTGCAATAGCGGACTATAATTCTGAATATTAACCGTAGAGGTATCTAAAGGCAGGAGTACGATGCTATCTTTACTTAAACCAAGTTTGGTGTAGCGGATATATTTCGCTGTAAAAACTACCGAATCTTTTCCGCCGTCCAGTTTTTTACGAACAGAATCGAGCTCTTTGTTGGTACCCACATTTGTTTTTAAATCCTGAGCAAAGGCTTTATTGATGCCTGTAAGCATGAAGATTAAAAAACAGATTTGAACGATTTTACGCATGTTACAATTCAGAAATTAAGCGGGTTAAAATCTCTGTCATTTTTGGTTCTGCCTTGGCCGCAGCGGCTAAAATTTCGTCCAGATTAAAAGGCTGCAGATCTTCAGGAAAACCCTCATCAGTTAATACAGAGATGGCGAAAACCGGTAATCCGGCATGATTGGCCACAATCACTTCGGGTACAGTACTCATGCCCACGGCATCGGCACCAATTAAACGTAAATATTTATATTCTGCTTTGGTTTCTAAATTCGGACCTGAAACAGCCACATACACGCCTTTATGGCATTTAATATCAACATTTTTTGCAATTTCTAATGCTTTGGCAATGATATCACGTTTGTAAGGCTGACTCATATCAGGAAAACGGGGACCTAATTCACTTTCGATGATACCGCGCAAAGGGTTATCGGGCTGTAAGTTAATGTGATCTTCGATAATCATTAAATCGCCCTTTTTAAATTCGGGGTTTAATGAGCCTGCTGCATTGGAAACGATCAGGTTTTCGATGCCCAAACCTTTCATTACCCTTACCGGGAAGGTAATTTGCTGCATGCTGTAACCTTCATAATAATGCAGGCGGCCCTGCATAGCAATAATTTTCTTTCCGTTTAATGTACCAAAAATAAGTTTGCCGCTATGAAATTCTAATGTGGAAATAGGAAAGTTTGGGATATTAGAATACATCAATTGATGCTCAACCTCGATTTCTTTTACCAGGCCACCTAAACCAGTACCTAAAATAATGCCTATTTCTGGCTTAAAGTTTTCTGTTTTACGTTTAATATATTCAACGGTTTCTTCTATTGCTCTTAACATAATTTAAAATGAGTTCGTCAAAGGTAATCTTATCTTCTTCAAATAATTCAACCTCTATGGGTAAATAATATACAGGTAAATCTACCAGTAAATCTTCAAATCCGGTAGCTCTTAAACGCTTGCTATCCTTTTCTGTTGTGATGATGATTTTTTCTTTTTTGCTTCCGGCCTGAAAAGCACTTTTAAATTTTCTGATATCCGCATCTTTAAAGGCATAATGATCAGGAAATTCTTCATGTTTGATGGCTTTTGAATATTTCGCTAGTTCTTCGATCAAAGGCTGCGGATTGGCAATCCCGGTTAAAAGAAAAATTTCAAAATCCTTTATCGATTCGAGTGTGCGGGTTTCTTTTCCATATAAATGAATCAGATTACCATATTTCAAATACGAATGTAATACCGGTTGATCGGCATTAGGCTGCAACTCATTTACTGAAGCCTGTTGCGCCACATGCAATAAAGGAACGGGCGACTTGGTAACCAATAAAACATCTGCTCTTTTTCTTGATGAAAAAACATCCCTCAGATTACCTGCTGGCAGTAAAAATTGCAAAGTGCCTAATTTTCTAAATTCGAAAAGCAGAATGTTAAAACCTGCGCGCACAGCACGGTGCTGAAAGGCATCATCGAGGATAATTAAATCGTGATTTTCTTTTAACTGGTTAATGCCCTTTACACGGTCTTCGCAAACGGCAACGGTTACGTTTTTAAATTTTTGATGGTACTGTAAAGGTTCATCCCCAATGGTTTCGGCAGTTGCATTGGCACCGGCAAGGATAAACCCTTTTGTTTTCCGGCCATAACCCCTACTTAAAATCGCGATTTTATAATCAGCCAGCAACCTCACCAAATATTCAACGGTAGGCGTTTTGCCCGATCCGCCAACAGCCAGATTACCTACACAAATTACAGGCAGATCAAACTTCACCGATCGTAAGATCCCCCAATCGTAAAGTTTTTTACGGAGAATGATGGCCATTCCGTAAATCAATGAAAAAGGGAGCAGTAAAAGACGTAGGTAGTTTAGTAACATATCGTGGTTTCAAAAATACTGATTATTTAAAAAAGAAAGGCATTGTAGTGGCATGCCCCATAAAGGAACCGATAAGCGAAGGAAATGGTTTGGAAGAAGATGATATAGTCCGAAGTCGGAAGTCGGGAGTCGATTTAATAATGACCAATAATCAATGTCCAATGATCAGTAATCAATTGCGTTATTGACTAAACGAAACAATATCCTGTTTTCAGTTGGCAATTGGCAGTTACCAATAAACTAATGACTAATGAACCAATGACAATTGAACCAATGAACAATTGAACTAATAAATCAACTATAATTTAAGTTTTTTTATTATCATTGTTATCTATCAAAACATATTTTAATGTCTCCTAGTAAAAGATTAGTTGTAGGCCAAGGCCAGATCAGTGGGTATATTTCGATTTTTTTAGCTGTATTAGCACTTTTAGGGATTCTTTGTTTTCATTATCCTGAAAAGCTTACTACCCCCGAATTCCGCGAAATATACACCAAAGAGAGTATGGAAGCTTTAATGCTTGGTGGTGTTATTGCCTGTTTCTTTTTCTCTTTATTAAGTTTAATCCTCAGCAAAAAAATTAAATGGGCATGGCCAGGTTTTGCATTGGGCGCTTTAGCGGTTATACTGGGTGCGTTAAGCGTAGAAGGTAGGGATGTTGCTAAATCGGGCTGGCATTTTGGCTTAGACTGGATGATTTTAGACCTGCTTTTAATGGTTGCCATTTTTGTTCCATTAGAGTTATTTTTCCCCAAAAACAATGAGCAGACCAAATTCCACGAAGAATGGCGTACCGATTTAACGTATTTTGTGATCAGTCACTTGTTTATCCAGTTTTTCGGTATCATCACCCAAAAACCTGCAGTATTATTTTTTGGATGGATGGGATTAGACAAAGTACATACCTGGGTACAAGGTTTGCCTTTTATAGTGGCTTTGTTTTTAGCCTTTTTCAGTACCGATCTGTTTCAATATTGGGCACACCGTTTTTTCCATACCAGGGTATCGCTGTGGCGTTTCCACTCCATACACCACTCTACACAAAATATGGATTGGCTGGCCGGAAGCCGTACCCATTTTATCGATATCTTTTTTACCCGTGCCATGACTTTTATTCCGCTTTACGTATTGGGTTTTTCATCAACGGTATTTAATGTGTACATCATTTTTATTGCCATCCACGCGGTTCTGATCCATGCCAATACGCGGATTAATTTCGGACCATTGAAATATATTTTCACAACTCCTCAATATCATCACTGGCACCATTGCGAAGACCCTAAATATTACGGACATAATTTTGCCTCGATATTTCCTTTTATCGATATGATATTTGGCACCTATTATTTACCGGGCAAGGAATGGCCGGCAGGAACAGGTGTGCACGAAGCGGCCTACCCGAAAGGTTTTGTTAAACAATCTATTTATCCTTTTACCAAAAGTCCGTTCGATACCGATTTAAATATGGAAGAACGGAGCGATAGATAAAAAAGTTGCTAACGCTCGTTTCTAACGAGCGTTGAATAATTCATTGTTTTATAGTGAAGCGATAAATACATCATAACAATCAGGAAAGCAGGGCCAGCATGCAGGATGAATGTTAGCCGGGCTTTCCGCTAAATCTTTTGTTTTGAATAAAAACAAAAGTATATCGCTGCAATCCCGTTTAATCAAAACTTGCAGTGCTATTATTAAAGGTTTTAAGCCCAGTCTCAAACTGACAACATTCCTGTCAGATAATAATATCTGCCAGCACGCTATCTGTATGCCCAGCTCCATGCCCTCGGTGTCTTTTCTCGGCGACCTCTGTGGTTAAAACTATGATGCAATCGTAAAACTATTTCTTTAATGCTTCAGTCTCTGCGAAAACATCATGTTCTGTATGGTTAAAAAACATAAGGTGGAACAAACACCTCATTAAAACGTTATATTAGCGTTCCATCTCATTTTATGCAGCCCGAAACAGAAATTTTAATTATTGGTGGTGGATTGGCAGGTTTAACTGCTGCACTCCATCTGAACAAACTCGGGCTAAATGTAATACTGATTGAGAAAGATACCTATCCCCATCATAAAGTTTGTGGCGAATACATTTCGAACGAGGTACTACCCTATTTTAAATGGCTCGGCCTCGATATTGAAAGCCTTTTGCCAGCTTTGATCAGCGATCTGCTTTTTACTTCACTTTCGGGCAAAAGCATACAAACGAAATTACCGCTTGGCGGTTTCGGACTAAGCAGGTACACCATTGACCATTATCTTTATAATGAGCTGATCAAAAGAAGTGTAAAGGTAATCCACGATCGTGTTGTACAGGTAAATTTTACTGATGACCAATTTACGGTAGAAACAGCAGGTAGCCAGTATACCGCAGCTTATGTTATTGGTGCCTATGGCAAAAGATCAGCTATTGATGTAAAGCTGAACCGGAAATTTATCAACAAGCAATCACCCTATCTGGCAGTTAAAGCACATTATAAAGCCAATTTCCCTGATCATGTGGTTAGCCTGCATAATTTCGAAGGCGGTTACTGTGGTGTTTCCAAAGTAGAAAACGATCGGTTAAACATCTGTTACCTGGCCAATTACGAAAGCTTTAAAAAGCATAAAAACATTACAGCTTACCAGGAAAACATCCTCTACAAAAACAAGTACCTCAAAGCCATTTTAGAAAATGCAGAAAATTTGTTTGAAGCACCTTTAACCATTAGCCAGATTTCCTTTGAAGCAAAAGAACCTGTTTATAAACACATTTTAATGATCGGTGATACGGCCGGACTGATCCATCCACTTTGTGGAAACGGCATGGCCATGGCCATTCATAGTGCTAAAATTGTATCGACGCTGCTGCACCAAAAAACACAAGGTAAAATAGCTTCTCGCAATGCGCTTGAACAACATTATACTTCACAGTGGAACAAGGAATTTAAAAACCGCTTAAAAATGGGCAGGATTTTATCTTCGTTGCTCAAAAACAATAACTTCGAAAAGATTGCCATGAATACTTTAGGCAAAATGCCTTTTCTACTCAACACCATTATCAAACAAACCCACGGAAAACCCATTACCATTACAATATAAATGCCTGTAGATACCACATATAGAAGCACTGCCCCCGAAATTATGGACGATTTTGCCATGGAAGGCGAAATATTACGAGATGCACTGGATAAAATTGCCAGCATTAACCAACTCCTTGGTGGCAATAAAGTTACACTTGATGGGGTTAAAAGCTTAATCGCCAGCAAACCAAAAGATGAAGTTATACGTATTACTGATATTGGCTGTGGAAACGGCGATATGTTACGCACTTTGGCCGATTATGCCAATAATAAGGGCCTGCATTTTATGTTAAAAGGAATTGATGCCAATAGGTTTACCATTGATCATGCAAAAAGTTTATCCGAAAATTATCCCAATATCACCTACGATTGCAGCGATATTTTTGAGGATTTAAGCCAGGATGCGCCCTGCGACATTATGCTTTGCACCTTAACACTCCATCATTTTAAGGATGAAGAAATTATTAAACTGCTGGAAAATTTTAAAAGATCGGCCAAAATAGGCATCGTCATTAATGACCTGCAGCGAAGTGCATTGGCTTATCGCCTTTTTAAGGCTTTATGTTATGTATTTCGGTTAAATGATATGTCGCGCGAAGATGGATTGGTCTCTATTCTCCGCGGATTTAAAAGAGCAGATCTGGTTAAATATACCAAACAATTAAACCTAAAATCGAGTTCGATAAAATGGAAATGGGCTTTCCGCTACCAATGGATAATTAAAAATATATGAGCGTAACCGTAAAAGCAGTAAGCAAAGCCTTGCCCGAATTCTGGAGATCAACCGATGAGATTTTACCATTCCTTGATGTTTGGTTAAAAGATCAGGATGATCGTTTTATCAGAAAGGTGAAAAAGATTTTCGAAGGTGCAGCAGTTGATAAACGCTATTCGTTCATGTCGCCCGAAGAGGTTTTTAGCGATTTAAGCTTTGAAGAACGGAATAAGATTTATGTGCGGGAAGGCATTAAATTAGGCGCTAAATGTTTGAGTTCGGCACTTGAGAAAGCAGGCTGGCAGGCCCAGGATTTAGATTACATCATCACGGTGAGCTGCACAGGCATTATGATCCCTTCACTGGATGCTTACCTGATCAATTTATTGAAACTCCGTAAGGATGTGGTGCGTTTGCCCGTAACTGAAATGGGCTGTGCCGCCGGGGTATCGGGGATGATTTACGCCAAGAATTTCCTGAAAGCCAATCCAGGTAAACGGGCAGCAGTTGTTGCAGTAGAATCGCCAACGGCAACCTTTCAGCTCAACGATTTTTCGATGGCCAACATTGTAAGCGCGGCTATATTTGGTGATGGTGCGGCCTGTGTATTGTTAAGTTCGAACGACCAAGATAAAGGTCCCGAAATTTTGGCCGAAGAAATGTACCATTTTTACGATGCGGAAGAAATGATGGGTTTTCAGCTTACCAACACCGGATTACAAATGGTATTGGATATTGCCGTGCCCGAAACGATTGCTGAACATTTCCCTGCTATTATCCACCCGTTTCTGGCTAAAAATGATCTTGAAATTAAAGATATAAACCACTTAATTTTTCATCCTGGTGGAAAAAAAATTATCCAGATCGTGGAAGAATTATTTAGCGACCTGGGTAAGAATATAGATGACACTAAAGCCGTTTTAAGACTCTACGGAAATATGAGCAGCGCAACAGTGCTTTATGTTTTAGAACGTATTATGGATAAAAAACCGGCACCCGGAGAAAAAGGTTTGATGTTGAGTTTTGGTCCTGGTTTTTCGGCACAAAGAATATTATTACAATGGTAAAATTCATTCAATAATTCAATCACTCTCTCATTCAATCACTCAATCCTTCTACATTTCAATCCCTTATGACAAAACAAGAAATATTAGCTAAACTCCCTTACGGCAAATCCTTTCTATTTGTTGATGAATTATTGCATGTGGATGAAAATGGTACAAAGGGCACATTTACTTATACTAAAAACCTGTTTTTTTACGAAAGCCATTTTAAAAACCATCCGGTTACCCCTGCCGTAATCCTCACCGAAACCATGGCGCAGATCGGTTTGGTATGTTTGGGAATTTACTTATTAAAAGATAACGATATAGAAGATCAGCTATCAATTGCCATGACCTCAAATGCCATCGATTTTTTAAAACCGGTTTATCCGGGAGAGAAAGTGATTGTAACCAGCGAAAAAATATATTTCAGGTTTAATAAACTAAGCTGCAAGGTAAAAATGGAAAATGTTGCTGGCGAGGTGCTTTGTAAGGGAAATATTTCAGGCATGTTAATTTCAAAAAGCAATGGATAACAGGGTTGTAATTACCGGTTTGGGCGTGTGTGCACCCAATGGCACCACCATTCCTCAATTTTCGGATGCAATAAAAAATGGGATTTCGGGTATCCGTCACCAGCCTGACCTGGAAGCCTTAAATTTCTCTTGTCAGATTGCAGGCAAACCCGAACTGAGCGAAGAAAGGATCAGCAAATATTTTACCCCGCTCGAGCTCCGCAACCTGAACAGCAGCGGTATTGTTTATGGTGTAATTGCAGGATTAGATGCCTGGAAAGATGCTGGTTTAACAATAGAAAATAATGAGGAACCCGATTGGGACAGTGGATCCATTTTCGGTACCGGGACTTCTGGTATAGATAAATTCAGGTGGGCCATTAACAAAATTGATGAACTCGAAATCAGGAAACTGGGAAGTTCTGTCGTGATACAAACCATGGTCAGCGGGGTGAGTGCCTTTATAAGTGGCAAACTCGGATTGGGCAACCAGGTAAGCACCAATTCATCGGCCTGTGCAACGGGGGCCGAAAGTATTTTACTGGCCTTCGAGAGGATTAAATCCGGGCAGGCCGTAAGAATGTTAGCAGGCAGTACAAGTGATAGCGGTCCTTATATATGGGGCGGTTTTGATGCCATGAAGGTTTGTACCTTTAAACATAACCACGAACCGGAAAAAGGCAGCAGACCGATGAGCGCCACAGCAAGTGGTTTTGTACCGGGAAGCGGTGCAGGTGCATTGGTTTTAGAATCGCTGGAAAGTGCACTGGCCAGAAAAGCCAAAATTTATGGGGAAGTACTGGGTGGCCATATCAATTCGGGCGGTCAGAGGGGCTTAGGAACGATGACTGCACCCAATCCAACCGCGGTTCAGCGCTGCATACAAGCATCCTTAAAAAACGCGGGCATTAAAGCCCATGAAATTGATGTGATTAACGGTCACCTTACCGCTACCACCAAAGATGCCCTGGAAATAGAAAACTGGAAAGCAGCATTGCAATTACCTCCGGATCGTTTCCCCTACATCAACTCATTAAAAGGCATGATCGGGCATTGTATCGCCGCTTCGGGAAGTATAGAATGTGTGGCCTCCATACTAGAATTATCTGAAGGTTTTATTTTCCCCAATATCAATTGTGAAGATTTAAATCCTGAAATCTCCAACTTAATCGATGTAAAAAGCATTCCCCAAACGTTAATCCGACAACCAATTAATATCTTAGCAAAAGCCAGTTTCGGATTTGGCGACATCAACGCATGCGTTATCTTTAAAAAATACACCTCATGAATAAAGAACAGATTATCGAAGCTTTAAAAACCATCGTTCAGCCTTACAGCGAAGAAACATCAGCCCTGGCCCATATCGACGAGAACACTGATTTTATTAACGATTTAAAGATAAACTCAGCCAATCTTGTTGATATTATTCTTGATATTGAAGAGAAATTCAATATTGAAATAGACAATGATTCGATGGCAAAAATGCTCAATGTAAAAGCCACTACAGAAATTATTGAATCAAAATTAGCGGCAAATGCTGGGTAATGATATTGTTGATTTAGATTTAGCCAAAACCCAAAGCAACTGGCGGCGTAAAAACTACCTCGATAAGATTTTTACTGATGAAGAACAGTTGCTGATTGCCACTGCAGAGAATACTGATGTGATGGTATGGCTGTTGTGGAGCATGAAAGAATCGGCTTATAAAATCCATAACCGTAAAACGGGCATCAGAAATTTTGCACCTAAAAGTTTAAAATGTATTATTCATTCAAATAATTATGGCGAGGTAAATATTGATGACGATACCTATTTCACCAAAAGTAATATTCAAACACCTTTTGTTCATACCATTGCCTCGCCGGTTTACAGGCACTTAGAAGAGATTAAAATCTCGATTTTTGAAGCTCCTAATCATATTTTCGATTATAAAAGCACTAAACCGGGTTGTGTAAGCCATCATGGGAAGTATTTAGCTTTGGTTTATTAAAGGATTAACTACAATACCATCCTTAACATCCCGTTAAAATCTTCTTAAATCTGCGGCGTTTTTCTGGGTAATCTATGGGTACGCACTAAATAAATAGTATAATCTATTATGGGCGGTATTTGGTTTTCGGCTTATTAATTACAGAGTTGACAACTTTCTTACCACCCTGCTTGTAAAGTTGTCAACTCTTCTTATCAACGTTTTTTCCCGCAAATCTCAAATGATAAAAACGCAGATTAAACAGATAAGGGTTTTTAGATTTGTCTTAATTCATTTCGATCCGATAGCTATCGGATGAAGCGCAGTAACGAACTTTCGGGAGTGAAATCTTTGGACTATGTTAAAAGATTTCTCCACTTCGGTCGAAATGACGGCCCGCGTATATTTTTCATTGCGACCAATATGCATTTTATTAAAGATTAATGACTTTCTCTCTTCAACAATTTTTTACGTTATCCAACACAATAATATATCCGATTTTCGAATGGAGTTTAATCAATGAGCAATATTATACTATTTTTTGAGATGATTAATGCTATTTAGGTAAATCAATATTTAAACTTTTACCATTCTGATTTCCATCATTTCTGCCAATTTTATATGCAACCATCATGGTACTAAAAAGTAGTAAAAACAATATGAACTTGATCCAATTATTTTCCAGTATTTTCATAGTAATATATTATTTCTTTACTTCTATCTTATGAAAATCAAACTCTGCCGCAATGCTGAGCCCCAAAGATTCGGCTATTTCACCAAAGAGAAGAACCATTAAAACAATGCTCCAGATTATAGATGATGTCTTTTTTTCCACTGTTGGAATTTTTTTGAAAATGGTTGATGAGATAGTTAATTCACTTTTTTAAAGTAAGCTAATATAACGAATAATTGTTTGGTACCACAATTCCGATTTAGGCAGATTTTAACCATATCTTCTTTAAAATTACCCGTTCCATAACCCAGTTTCCACAGTCAAACGTTTGCTCTGTTTTCTTTACAGAATTATAGAATTGCCTAGCTCAAAAAGCCTTATCTTTGCCCAAATCATAAAAAATAAAATATGCTTAAAGGATTTTTTAACGTACCCACTCCGGTAAACGAACCTATATTAAATTATGGCCCAGGCAGTAAAGAACGTGCACTTTTAAAAGAAGCACTTGCCGAGGCACGCGCTCATCAACAGGATATTCCGATGTATATTGGCGGCAAACAAGTTCATACCACTAAAAAAGGTAAAGTTGTTCCTCCACATGATCACCAACATATTTTAGCTCAATTTAGCATTGGCGATAAGACACACATTACACAAGCCATTGATGCAGCTTTAGCGGCAAAACAAGACTGGGAAAACCTGGCCTGGGAACACCGCGCTGCTATTTTCTTAAAAGCTGCCGATCTGATTGCTGGTAAATACCGTTATAAATTAAACGCCGCGACCATGCTGGGTCAGAGCAAAAATGCTTACCAGGCCGAAATTGATGCGGCTTGCGAGCTGATCGATTTCTTACGTTTTAACGTAAGTTACATGGTTGATATTTACAAACAACAACCTCCTGTTTCGCCACGCGGAAGCTGGAACCGTGTAGAACAACGCCCTTTAGAAGGTTTTGTTTTCGCGCTTACCCCTTTCAACTTTACTGCAATTGCAGCTAATTTACCAGCATCTGCAGCCATGATGGGTAACGTTGTGGTTTGGAAACCAGCTGACACACAAGTGTATGCTGCCAACCTTTTAATGGAAATTTTCCGCGAAGCGGGTGTACCTGATGGTGTAATCAATCTGGTATATGCAGATGGTCCTGAAACTGGAGAAGTTATTTTTAACCACCCTGATTTTGCAGGTATCCACTTTACAGGTTCTACCAAAGTATTCCAGGAAATCTGGAAAACCATCGGAACCAATATTCACAAATACAAATCATATCCACGTATTGTGGGCGAAACCGGTGGTAAAGATTTTATCCTGATTCACCCATCTGCACAAACAAAAGTGGCTAGCACAGCTATTGTACGTGGTGCATTCGAATACCAGGGACAAAAATGTTCTGCTGCCAGCCGTGTGTACATTGCAGAAAGCCTTTGGCCAGAAATTAAAGAACAAATGTTAGCCGATCTTGCAACCTTTAAAATGGGTGGAACGGAAGATTTTAGCAACTTTATCAATGCCGTTATTGATGAGCGTTCTTTTGATAAATTAGCAAAATACATCGATCAGGCTAAAAAAGATAAAGGTGTAGAAATCATCGCTGGTGGTAACTACGCTAAATCTAAAGGTTACTTCATCGAACCAACTATTTTAGTGGTTGATGATCCGAAATATACTACCATGAGCGAAGAGTTGTTCGGTCCTGTTTTAACCGTTTATGTTTACGCCGATAAGGATTTCGACCAGGTTTTAGAATTGATTGATACCACTTCGCCTTATGCTTTAACCGGTGCTTTAATTGCTCAGGACAGGTATGCGATTGAAAAAGCCAGCCATGCTTTGCGTAACTCAGCAGGTAACTTTTACATCAACGATAAATGTACTGGTGCCGTTGTAGGTCAGCAGCCATTTGGTGGTGCAAGAGGTTCGGGTACTAACGATAAAGCAGGATCGATGATCAATTTATTGCGTTGGGTATCTCCACGTACCATTAAAGAGGTTTTCGAATCACCAACTGATTACCGTTACCCATTCTTAGCAGAAGATTAATATTTATCATATCAGGGCCAGGCAATAATTGTCTGGCCTTTTTTATGCCTAACCGAATAGCCTTTCTAACCATGACCAACAAATTTTTAATCTCCTTATTTGTCTTTTTGGCAAGCTTTAACTTTTATGCATCTGCACAAAAGAAACCAAATGTGATTATTATTTACGCTGATGATTTGGGCTATGGCGACCTTAGCTGCTATGGTGCAACAAAAATTAAAACGCCAAATATTGATGCCTTAGCCAAACAGGGCTTAAGGTTTACCAATGGACATTGCACGGCTTCTACCTGTACGCCTTCGCGTTATTCGTTAATGACAGGCCGATATGCCTGGCGCAAAAAAGGAACTGGCGTTTTACCCGGCGATGCGGCATTGATTGTACCAACAGATAACAGTTCGCTCCCATCAATTTTTCAGCAGGCTGGCTATAAAACCGGTTTGGTTGGTAAATGGCATTTAGGTTTGGGCACTGCGGTAGAAAAAGACTGGAATAAGGAAGTAAAACCTGGTCCAAAGGAAGTAGGTTTCGATTATTCGTTTATTTTTCCGGCCACTGCCGATAGGGTACCAACCGTTTTTATGGAAAATCAGCTGGTGGTAGGTTTAGATGCAAATGATCCGATCACGGTGGATTATAAAAATCCGGTGGGTACCGATCCAACCGGTAAAGATCATCCTGAACTGTTAAAAATGCCTGCGGAATTGAATCACGGTCATAACATGACGATTGTAAACGGCATTGGCCGGATTGGTTACATGCAAGGTGGCAAACTCGCCCGCTGGACAGATGAGGAACTCCCTTTTACCTTTTTAACCAAAGCCAAAAACTTTATCGAAGACCATAAAGAGCAGCCATTTTTTCTGTACTATGCCTTAACTGAACCACACGTACCACGCTTACCAGCCACCATGTTTAAAGGTAAAAGCGAACTCGGCTACCGGGGAGATGTAATATTACAACTCGATTGGGCCGTTGGCGAAATCACTAAACAACTGAAATACCTTGGTCTGGATAAAAACACGATGATTATTTTTAGCAGTGATAACGGTCCGGTGATTATGGATGGATATGAAGATCAGGGCGCTGAAAAATTGAACGGACATACACCTGCAGGCCCGTTAAGAGGCGGAAAGTACAGTATTTTAGAAGGTGGTACCCGCGAACCTTTTATCATTTCGTGGCCGGCGAAAATAAAACCCGGCGTTTCTGATGCGCTGGTATCGCAGATTGATTTCCTTGCCTCCTTTGCCAGTTTCTTCAACATCGAAAGTAAAAATGCAATTGACAGTAAAAATGTATGGAATGCCTTTACCGGAAAAGACCAAAAGGGACGTGATTTTTTTATCGAACAGAGCGGTCAACTGGCCATAGTTAAAGACCACTGGAAATACATCAGGCCATCAAAAGGAGAGCCTTACTACAAACTTACCCATACCGATACCGGAAACCTGCCTACTGCACAATTGTATAATTTAAGCGATGATGTTGGCGAAAAGAATAACCTTGCTTTAAAATATCCTGAAAAAATAAAAGAACTGGAAGCTTTGTTGAGTGCAGAGGAAGCGAAAACGAAGTAAGAGAAATGGTATTCAACAGCAATTGATATAGAATAATCGTCATTACGAGGAGGCTTTTTCAGCCAACGAAGCAATCTTTCATACCCGCGAGTCTTACACCAAAGATTGCTTCGTTGTTCCTCCTTGCAATGACGAACCCTCTGGAGGAACCTCTGAATATAGCATAGCCAGAAGTACTAATCCACCACCAACATCCTCTTATACTCCTTTGGCGTAATACCTTTAGCCAGTTTAAAAAATTTATTAAAGTTAGAAAGGTTGTTAAAACCACAAGCGTAAGCTAGTTCACTGATCTGCTGATCGCTTTGTGCCATTAATTTACAGGCATGACCAATTCTTACCTCATTTACAAAACTTACAAACGTTTTTTGTGTGCGGTTTTTAAAATAGCGGCAAAAAGCCTGTTTATTCATGTTCGTCATTTCGGCGGCGGCACTGAGCAAAATCTCCTGATTAAAATTGTCGAAAACATATTTTAAAATTTTGTCCATCCTATCATTATCCTTCAACTGGTAATTATTGGTATAACCCGGACTGGTTAAAAATTCATAATCCTTGGTGGAACAGAGCAGGTTCAAAATTTCGAGCAGACCTATCAGGCGCCCAACTTCTTCTCCCTCTGACACTACTTTTAACATCAGCTCTTTTAATTGATTTTTAATGGCGTCGCCAAATTTCATCCCCCTTTTGGCCAGTTGAAAAAAGTTTTTGATCCGCTGTATGTTATCGGGTTCCTTAAAAAGATCAAGGATTTTATCGGGATGTATAAAAACCGAAACGGATCGGGCATGCGACTGCTGATCAACACCACTAAAGTATTGGATACTATTATGCCATACGTGGGGTAAATTAGATCCCACCAAAATGAGTTCATCAGAACCGAAATTTTCGATACTATCGCCAATCATACGCCGCCCTTCACTTTCTAGCGTATAGGTAAGCTGACATTCTTCATGAAAATGAAACTCTGTAGAAAAATAAGGTGCATCAACAACTTTTAAGCCGTAGATATCATTTGCCTTGCCATCTAATATTTTTGCAAAAATGGGTTTCATACACAAAATTTATCGTTCATAACCTCACAAAAACAACTGATATTATCTAAATAATTGCACAATATATCAAATTAAGCTAATATAACATCAGTATTGGCGAACCTCCTTTCAGTGATTACAGATTTTCATCAATAAATTAGCTGAACATTAACCAAATATTAAAAACACAAGCATGCTCGAAAATAAATTTGTCGTACTCACTGGCGGTGGCGACGGTATAGGCTGGGAATGTGCAAAGGCTTATATAAAAGCAGGTGCCACCGTATGCATCATCGATAAAAATCCCTTATCGGAAGAAAGACAAAATGAACTCATCAACACCAAAAATCTGGTTTTAACCTGCAATTTAACCGACGAAGTACAAGTATCAAATGCATTTAATGCCATTATTAAAAAATATGGCCGTATAGATGCCATCCACAATAATGCCGCTGTTGCCCATCCATCAAAAACATTAGATCAGACCAGCAATACGGAATGGGATTTACTCATGGATGTGAATTTAAAAAGCATCTTATATACCACCCGTTACGGGATAGCACATTTAAAAAAATCGCAGGGCTGTATTTTAAATACGAGTTCGATGGTAGGCAGCATCGGGCAGGATAACCATGCGGTATATGTGGCTACTAAAGGTGCAATAAATGCGCTTACAAAAGCCATGGCTTTAGATTATGCCCCGTTTAAGATCAGGGTAAATGCAGTATCACCCGCAGCAATTAATACACCTACACTGCAGGCCTGGAGCAAGGAACAACCCAACCAGAACGAAATCGAAACCTACCTGAATAAATTACAGCCTTTGGGCAATATGCCGGCCGGAGATGTGATTGCCGATGCCTGCGTTTTTCTTTTAAGCAATGCAGCACGCTTTATTACCGGAACAATTTTACCCGTAAGCGGCGGTGCAGAACTGGGCTACAGAACTTTGATATAAATATAACATGATTGATAACATACAGATACAGGATAAAAGGTTCGAACTTGCCACGGGTGCCGGAAGTGATGCGATACATAAAGATCCCCAATACTCTTACGCAGTTACACAACTAACAGAAAATGGCAAAACTGGTACCGGCCTTGCCTTTACCCTCGGTGCAGGCAACGACCTGGTTTGCCATGCTGCAAAATTTTATGCTGATACTTTAAAAGGGATTGAAATAGAAGAACTGATGGCTAATTTCGGCAACACGTTTAAAACCTTATCAAACGAACAGCAATTCAGGTGGTTAGGCCCACATAAAGGCGTGGTACATTTGGGTTTAGCCTCTGTAACCAATGCCTGCTTCGATCTTTGGGCGAAGAAACGGAATGTCCCACTTTGGAAATTACTGATTGATTTAAGTCCTGAAGAAATAGTAAATACCCTTGATTTATCCTACCTGGAAGATGTGCTCACCAGAGAAGAAGCCATCGAAATGCTGCAAAGTCAGGCGGATTCGAAAAAATCCAGGACAGGGATTTTGGAAACGGGTTATCCGGGTTACGATACTTCTGTAGGCTGGTTTAATTACGATGACGAAAAGGTACGCGAAAACTGCAAAAAAGCAATTGATAACGGTTTTACCGCGATGAAACTAAAAGTGGGTTCAACTGATCCAAAACGCGATATCCGAAGGGCAAACATTGTAAGAGAAGTTGCAGGAGAAACCTCAAAAGTAATGCTCGATGCCAACCAACAATGGACTTTGCCACAGGCCATTTCCATCTGTAATGAGCTAAAACAGATGAACCCCTACTGGGTTGAAGAACCCACCCACCCCGATGATGTTTTGGCACACCAAACCCTGGCAAAAGCCATTGCTCCTGTAAAACTGGCTTTGGGTGAACACGTGCCCAACCGCATTATTTTTAAAAATTATTTACAAACCGGCTGTACCAGTTTTGCCCAGGTAGATGCCGTACGCGTGGGTGGTGTAAGTGAATTTATTACCATCAGTTTAATGTGCAAAAAATTTGGCGTTCCGGTAGTGCCACATGTTGGTGATATGGGCCAGCTTCACCAGCACCTTGTATTGTTTAACCACATTGCCATGGGGCACGAAGCCCTGTTTTTAGAACACATCCCACATTTAAAACAACATTTTGTTAACCCCATTAAAATTGAAAACGGTGTGTACATCACGCCACAAGAAGCAGGAAGTAGTTGCGACTTAAAATAAGCTAACCAAATTATAAACCAAATTTAAACTATTATGAAAAAGGTATTGAGAAAAACGTGCTTACGTTATTTTTTAACAGTACTGGCACTTTGTTTATGCTTTTATTATGCTGGAGCACAGACCTTGATTAAAGGTAAGGTGGTCGACGCTTCCAATCAACCACTGCCTGGCGTAACCATCACCAATACGAGCTCGAAAGACAAGAGCAAAACCATTTCTAACAGCAACGGCGAATTTAGCATCGCTGGAGAAAAAGGCAATAAACTTGAAATTACCATGGTGGGTTATACCAACCAACAGGTTATTGTTCAAAACCCGGAAAAAGTAAGTATTACCCTGAGCGAAAGCGACAACAAGCTCGATGAAGTGGTTGTAGTGGGTTATGGTACACAAAAGAAAATCAACCTATCGGGTTCTGTTTCAACTGTAACAGGCAAAACACTTACTGAGCGGCCTGTACCCAATGTTCAAAATTTACTGCAGGGCCGTGTAAGCGGACTGGACGTTGTACAATCCACCGGTGAACCTGGCAGAGATGGTGCCAGCTTTAGGCTGCGTGGTTTTGGCTCTACTGGTGCTTCACCAAATCCTTTGGTCTTAATAGATGGTGTAATCGGTACGATGAGTAATTTATCACCACAGGATATTGAAAGTGTAACCGTACTAAAAGATGCATCATCGGCATCAATATACGGTGCAAGGGCTGCAAACGGCGTAATATTGGTTACCACTAAAAAAGGTAAAGCAGGCACCAATGTAATAGAATACAATGGCAGCTACGGCCTTAGTTATGCCACTAAATATCCTGACCTGATTACCAACTCGGTAACCTACATGGAAATGTACAATCAGGCAAAAGCAAGAAGCGGTCAGCCTGCACAATATACACAGGCACAGATTGATGCTTATAAAAATAACCCTAACAGCGAGCAATACCCGAATTTCGACTGGTTAGATTACATTTTGGGCAAAGGCCCCATCCAAAACCACAATTTAGGTTTTTCGGGCGGTACAGATAAAAGCACCTATAATTTATCATTAAATTATCTCGATCAGGATGCCATAACCAAAGGTTACAAATACAACCGGTACAATGCCCTGTTAGATTATACCAACCGGGTACATAAAAGGGTAAAAGTGGGTACCAACATCAATTTTTCTTACGAAGATTTTAAAGCCCCATGGCTTACCAATGAGGGGCTCCTATTATTGGCCTACGCCTCAGCACCTACATTTAAACCTTTTTTACCTGATGGCAGCGGAAGAATTGCCGATAAAGACTATACTACAAGTGGCGGAACCAACAGAACTGTGGAAGAAGTATACAATACAGGTGGTCAGTTTACCAAAAACTATAATGTTAATGCCCAGGCTTATGTTGATGTAGACCTTTTAAAAGGTTTAAAATGGACCACAAAAGCGGCTATAACTTTTTTCAATCAGGATTACAGGCAGCGCCAGTTTGGCACACCGTCTTTTGCTTACCAGCCAAATGCGAGCGGGGTTTACGAACAAGTTGGAAATGGTAACCCCACTTTTGTTGGTTTACAGCAAAGCTCTGCCAGAAACATCACCAAAACACTTTACAGTACATTTAATTACAACACCACATTTGCCAATGCACATAATTTAAGCGCATTAGCTGGCTACGAACAACAGGATAACCGCAGCACCAGCATTGGGGGCAACCGCTACGATTTTCCGAACAATACCATTATGGAGCTGGATGGAAGTTCTCCCATTAATCAAAGTTTGAGCGGGAATTCGTTCGAATGGGGTTTGCAATCCTTATTTGGCAGGGTTAATTACGATTATAAAGGGAAATACCTTTTAGAAGGAAATATCAGGTATGATGGAACCTCAAGAGTAGATCCAAGATACCGCTGGGGCACTTTTGGTGGCGGATCGGCTGCCTGGAAATTATCTGAAGAAAGTTTTATAAAAGATAACGTTTCATGGATAGACAACTTAAAATTAAGGGCATCTTATGGTGTATTGGGTAATCAGGAAATAGTTACCGAAGGAAACCCTAACTATTACCCTTACCAGGACGTACTTTCACTAACAAGCTATCCATTTTCAACTTTAAATTCTGGAGTACAACTTCTCGGTATAAACACAAAAGATTTACGCTGGGAAAAAACCGCTATTGCCGATTTCGGTTTGGATTTCGACCTGTTTAAAGGTTTGTTCGGTGCAACCCTAAGCTGGTATAACAAAAACACCACCGATATATTGGCCCGCCGTGCAGATGTACCTGCAAGCATGGGCGTAACCGCACCCGTTGTTAATGCTGGCGCCATGACAAATAAGGGGATTGAAATAGAATTGAGACACCAAAACCGAATCGGTGAGTTCACCTACGGTGCAAATTTTATATTTCACAGCTATAGAAACAAGGTAACCAAAGTATTAGCCGAAACACTCGGTACTTTTGAGGTGGGGCAACCATACAATAATTTCTTTGTTTACGATTGGATCGGGGTCTTCCAAAGTCAGGCAGAAATAGATGCTTCTCCAAAACAACCTAATTCTGGCGTATTAAAACCAGGCGATCTAAAAATAAGAGATGTGAGCGGCAATGGTACGGTAGGTCCCGAAGATCGGATCCGCATCAGCAGATTTCCCGATTACACCTATTCCTTCAACTTAAATGCTGGTTATAAAGGCTTTAATTTAAGTGCATTTTTCCAGGGCGTACAAGGTCAAAAAGTACAGGTAGATGGCTGGGGATACGAACCCTTCAGGCAGGGCTCTCCTCCTCCATCTAAATTTTTAAATGCATGGTCGCCAACAAACCCCAGTAATACCATCCCTGCAGTATACCTTACAGGTTATCAGGGGGTATCAGGTTATACATCAACGTATTTTATTCAGGATGCTTCTTATTTACGTTTAAAAAACCTTTACCTTTCTTATACCCTTCCGGAAGCAATCTCTAAAAAAATAGCCTCGCAGGGCATTACGGTATATGTATCGGGAGATAATTTAATTACCTGGACAAAATACGAAGGCAATGATCCGGAGAGAGCCGGTTCTGGCGCTTTCGCTCAATTCCCTCAGCTCAGGATATATACAGCAGGTTTAAAGGTTAAATTTTAACCTGTTAAAAAATAAAGGTAAAATATTTTGTACTTAAAAATATATAAGATGAAAACGAAACAAACCAGCATATCTTTAATTATTCTGATCATAATTGGATTGTTTACCGCTTGCCAAAAGGATTTTCTGGATAAAAACCCTACAACAGCCATCTCTGCTGAGGCTTTTTGGAAAGGTGATGCCGATGTACAACTGGCACTAACAGGAGTATACAAGCGCTTGCAGAACGGCTTTTTAGGTCACCGTAAATTATGGCTCGACACCTATTCAGATAATGCACTGGACAGGCATTCATTTTACGGCTTTGGTAACTTAACGCAAGGAATTGTAAACTCAAGTAACGTACCTACGGCATTTTACGACATTCCATACCAGGGAATAGCGGGCTGTAATTACTTTTTAGATAATGTAGATAAGGCCCCAACTGCAGAAGCCAGCAAAACAATTTATAAAGCTGAAGTACGCTTTTTAAGGGCCATGTTTTATTTTGAGCTGGAACAGGCATTTGGCGGAGTAATTTTATACAAAAGCGTACCGGCATCAGTTGAAGCGGCAAAAATTAAACAAAGCACAAAAGAAGAGATTTTAAAGTTTGTACACGATGAACTGGATTTTGCTATCGCTAATCTACCTGATGTAGCCTATAACGGCCATGCGGTAAAGGGAAGCGCTCAGGCCCTGCAGGCCAAAGTTTATCTTGCCGAACAAAACTGGCCAAAAGCAGTAGAATTTGCAACCGCCGTAATTACCGGAGGCAAATATCAGATTTATCAGGGAGGCTACTCCAACCTTTTCCTTAGCGCTACCCAGCAAAGTAATCCCGAAATTATATTCTCTACTAAATATCTTTCGCCTAACAACCCACAGGGCAATGAGGGTGTATTAGTAGAAGTGGCCTGGTATGGCTCAATAGCTCCGTACCAAAACCTGGTTGATGAATATGAAATGACCAATGGAAAAATGATTGCTGAAACCGGCTCAGGTTACAATGCTGCAAACCCCTATGCCAACAGGGATCCCCGTTTAAAATTTACCATAAAAGTACCTACAGAGAAATACATCAATCCTGATGGATCGGAATTTAAAGAAACAGATCCCCTTTTAACCACCTACGTACAAAAGAAATACATCGATTTATCAAAACTGCCATTCGACAGGACTAAAATTCCGGTTACTGATCAAAACATCATCCATCTCCGTTATGCCGATGTACTATTGATGTATGCTGAAGCCAAAAATGAAGTAAGCGGTCCGGATTTAACCATATATGATGCTTTAGATGCCATCAGAACAAGAAAAAGTGTCGAAATGCCACGCGTAGATCAAACCGTTTACAACACCAAAGATAAACTAAGAGATTTTATCCTCCATGAGAGAAGAATTGAACTTGCCCTTGAAGGACAACGTTATTATGATCTTAAAAGAAGAAACCTTACGGATACCAAATTGACGCCACTTAAAAATCCGGCAGGGGTACCTTTAAAGTTCGGGGAGAAAAATAATGTGTTGCCATTTCCTCAAGGTGAGCTGGATAAAAATAAACAGCTACAGCAAAACCCACTTTATTAATTCAACGGATATGATCAGCACCATAGATATTGTAATCACCATAGCCTATATATTATTTATAGTAACCATAGGACTTTGGACGGGCACAAGAAAGAAAAAAAACCAGGAAACCACCAGTGGAGAATATTTTCTGGCGGGCAAAAGCCTTAAATGGCCAATGATCGGTTTAGCCCTGTTCGCTACCAATATCTCTTGTCTGCATTTGGTCAGTTTGGCACAAAGCGGATTCGATAGCGGCCTTTTGAACGGTAATTTCGAGTGGATGGCGGCTTTTACCCTCATTCTTTTGGCTTTACTGTTTATTCCCTTTTATATCCGCTCGGGCATTTCTACCCTACCCGATTTCTTAGAACGCCGTTATAATCGCGCCTGCAGAGATTGGCTCGCCTTTATTTCTATTCTATCAGCCATTATCATCCACATTGCCTTTTCGTTTTTGGCAGGTGGCATTGTACTCGAAACTTTATTCGGCATCAACATGTACACCAGTATTATCGTAATTGCAGCATTAACTGGCTTGTACACCATTATTGGCGGCTTAAAAGCTGTGGTCGTTACTGAGACGATACAGAGTTTGGTTTTAATTACAGGTGCCATTATTATAACGGTATTCGCCTGGAACAAAATAGGTGGCTGGGAACAGATGACAGCTGTACTGCAGAAAGAAAGTGCGATGGATAAAATCAGCATGTTACGGCCAATTGGCGATGCAAGCGGAATGAGCTGGGTGGCAGTGTTTTTGGGTTACCCGATTCTCGGTATATGGTACTGGTGCGCCGATCAAACCATTGTGCAACGTGTATTGGGTGCCAAAGATGAAAACCATGCCCGCGTTGGTGCACTTTTTTGTGGTTTTATTAAAATTTTACCTGTATTTATTTTCGTATTGCCAGGCCTGTTCGCTTACACTTTGTATAAATCGGGCTCAATGGATCTAAGCTCCCTGCAGCATATTGGGGCCAACGGCGAAAGCGTATTAAATACCAAAGGGATTTACACCTTAATGATTACCCAGCTTTTGCCAAAAGGATTGGTGGGGATATTGGTGGCTGCCCTTTTATCAGGATTAATGAGCCAGATTGCAGGCGCACTAAACTCTATAGCTACCCTGAGCAGTTACGACCTGTACAAACGCTTTAAACCCGAAACTACCGACAAAAAACTGGTAAGCGTGGGTCGTTGGTCGGCGGGTATTGCCTTAGTGGTTTCAATTGGCTTATTGCCACTGCTAAACAGTTATCAAAGTTTATTTGAAGGGATAAACGATGTAATTGCACACATTGCACCTCCCATTACCTGTGTATTTTTATTAGGGGTTTTCTGGAAAAAAGCTTCAGCTAAAGGGGCACAATATACCTTACTCATCGGTTCCATACTGGGTGTTGCCGTATTTATCGTCAATAAGGTATATGGTGCAGAAACCTTCATCGGGCAAATTCCATTTATGATGATGGCATTTTACCTCTTCTGCGCATGTGTAATTACACAGGTCGTATTTTCATACCTCTTCCCAGTAAAACATACGGCACAAAGTGAAGTATTGTACTGGAAATCAATCTGGGAACCCTTACAGCGCAAAGGCTGGAGCGGAATAGGCAATTATAAGGTACTATCGGCTGTTTTACTGCTAATCATGGGCGTTTTATATGTCTGTTTTAAATAAAATCCTGACCACCATTTTTAATTAAAAAATATGAAATTCATTAAGTACACCATCTTATTGTTGCTGAGCCTGAGTATAAGTTTAGCAATAAATGCGCAGACCAAAAGCCCAAAATCGTCAACCATGGGCGATTTTATGGATAAACGTTTTGGCATGTTTATCCATTGGGGGCCGGTAAGTTTGCGCGGTACCGAAATTGGCTGGAGCCGCGGAGACCAGGTTGAAGTAAATGATTACGATAACTTATACAAAGAATTTGACCCTGTTTTATTTGACGCCGATGCCGTTGTAAAAACCGCTAAAGATGCCGGCATGAAATACCTCACCATCACCGCCAGGCACCATGACGGATTTTGCTTATGGCCAACAGCATATACCGATTTCAACATTAAAAATACTCCTTACAAAAAGGACATTGTGGGTGCACTAAACGAAGCCTGCAAAAAGCAGGGTATTAAATTCTGTATTTATTATTCAGTGCTGGATTGGCACCACCCTGATTATCCTATACACTCTCCAAAAAATCAAACCATTGATCCAAAATCGGATATGAACCGGTATCTGTTGTACATGAAAAATCAGTTAAAAGAACTGATCACCAATTACGATCCCTATATGCTCTGGTTTGATGGTCAGTGGGAAAAACCGTGGACAGATGAAATGGGTAAAGACCTGTACGCCTACCTCAAAAAACTGAAACCCGATGTAATTACCAATAACCGCCTGGGAAAAGAATTTGCAGCGATGGAAAATAAAAATATCGATGCATCTAAAATGATTGGCGATTACGATACGCCCGAGCAGGTGGTAGGCAAGCTAAACATGACAACACCTTGGGAAAGCTGTTTTACCATTTGTAACCAGTGGGCCTGGAAACCAAATGATAAAATGAAATCGCTAAAGCAATGCCTCGATATTGTTTCTAAAACTGCGGGTGGCAATGGCAATCTGTTATTAAACGTTGGCCCCATGCCTGATGGAAGGATTGAAGCCCGGCAGGCAGACCGCTTAAAAGAAATAGGCGATTGGCTAAAAGTTAACGGCGAAGCCATCTATGGTACATTAGGCGGTCCTTACCAGCCCAATAATGATTATGCAACCACCAGAAAGGGCAATAAAATGTATTTGCACGTACTTAATACCAATATAGCTAAATTGAATTTAAAAGCTATCCCTGGCCGAAAAGTAAAGAAAGCATCTCTTTTAAACGGACAGCCGGTTGATGTGGTTCAAAACAGTGATATTTCGATAACACTTCCTGCCAATCAGGCGGATAAGTTAAATTACGTCATTGTTTTGGAACTAAACGGAAATGCTGAAGATATCCAGATCATCAAATAAGTCAGATATGAAAAACTTAAAAAACAGGTATGGCTTGATGTTTATGCCATTATTAATTCTTTTAGCCTGTAATACCACTACAAAACCCAAACAATCGGGTTTTGACCAAAAAGATGTGGAACAGAAAGTAAAACGCTACGGCTCAATAACCGGATTAAAACCAGAAAAAATTGCGGCTTATAAAAAATTACATGCTGCAGCATGGCCCGGGGTATTAAAAAAAATAACCGAGTGCAACATCCATAACTATTCGATCTACCTCAAAGAAATAGAAGGGAAACCCTATTTATTCAGTTATTTCGAATACACCGGAAAAGATTTTGATGCAGATATGGAAAAAATGGCTGCTGATACCACTACCCAACGTTGGTGGAAAGAAACCGCGCCCATGCAAATTCCCCTGCCTGATGCCGCTGCAAAAGGCGAAACCTGGAGTGGCATGGAAGAAGTTTTCCATCAGGATTAAGGCTAGCCAATAATTAATTAAAAAATCATCTCAACTATAATGAAGAAATCACCTCTATTTTTATTTTTTATACTAATTACCTGTACTGCAACAAAAGTTTTGTCTCAGTCAAATCATAAGGATAAAATCTGGTTTACTTCTCCTGCAAACGCCAATACAAAAGACAACCCGAATGGATGGAAAAGTGATCCTGAATGGCTTAAAGCACTGCCCGTTGGCAATGGTTTTTTAGGGGCAATGGTATTTGGTGATGTAAATCAGGAAAGAATTCAGCTTAACGAAAAATCTTTATGGAGCGGTAGTGTAGATGACAACGATAATCCGGATGCAGCAAAATACATCCCTGAAATAAGGAATCTCCTTTTTGAAGGAAAATATAAGGAAGCAGCCGAATTAACCAACAAAACACAGATCTGCAAGGGTAAAGGCTCTGGTCAGGGCAGTGGTGCCAATGTTCCCTTTGGCTGTTACCAAACCCTGGGCGATCTGAGAATCGATTTCGGTAAAAAATCCGGTTTTAAAAATTACTACCGCGAACTCGATCTTATTACCGGAATAGCGCTAACAGAATATGAGCAAGATGGTGTAAAATATAAACGGGAAGTTTTTTCCAGCTTTCCAGACCGGGCTTTGGTGATTAGATTAACAGCGAATCAACCCAATGCATTATCGTTTTCATTATCGCTAAACAGACCTGAAAGGTTTAAAACGCTGGCAGAACAAAACCGCCTGGTAATGAGTGGAAAATTAAATAACGGGAAAGGCGGCGATGGCATGCACTACAAAACCTATGCTGTTCCACAGCTTACAGGTGGAACAATAAAGGTAAACGGTAACTCCTTACAGATTGTAAAAGCAACTTCCGTTACCATTATTTTAACAGCGGCTACAAACTACCGTTTGCATTATCCCGATTATACCAATCCAAATTTTGAAAACGAATTGAATGTGGTAACTCAACGTGCAACAGCCAAAAATTACAGTTTATTACGGCAAAGGCAGGTAACCGATTTCTCTTCATTTATGAAAAGATCGGCTTTACAGATAAATAACAGCAGCAATAATTTACCCACAAACGAGCTGATGGCCAAAAATGTGCAAAACCATAATGAAGGTGCACTATATGGACTTTATTATCAATACGGCCGTTACCTTTTATTATCCTCATCACGCAAAGGAAGTTTACCTGCCAACTTACAGGGCATCTGGGCCAATCAGATCCAAACGCCCTGGAACGGGGATTACCACACCAATATTAATGTTCAGATGAATTACTGGCCTGCAGAGGTCACCAATCTGTCCGAATGCCAGGAACAATTTGTTGACCTGGTTTCATCGCTCTTAGCACCTGGAAAACGTACTGCGAAAGTACAGTACCAAATGGACGGATGGGTATTACATACCATTACAAATGTTTGGGGTTATACCTCGCCGGGAGAACATCCAAGCTGGGGCATGCATGTTGGTGGTGGTGGCTGGATGTGCGAACATTTATGGGAGCATTATGCTTTTACCCAAGACAAAAATTATTTGGCTCAAGTATTTCCTATCCTTAAAGAAGCCAGTAAGTTTTATTTGAGCTGGTTGGTAAAAGATCCAAAAACAGGCAAACTGGTATCAGGTCCTTCCCCATCACCCGAAAATTCATTCTTAGCCCCCGATGGCGCCAAAGTGCAGATCAGCATGGGCCCTACCCACGATCAGGAACTGATTGATGAACTGTTTAGCAACACTTTAAAAGCAGCTGATATTTTAAAAATAAATGATCCCGGCTTTTTGAAAAAATTAACGGATGCAAAACAAAATTTAGCTTCTCCAAAAATAGGATCAGATGGCCGGTTAATGGAATGGGCAGATGAATTTAAGGAACCGGAAATAGAACATCGCCACCTGGCGCACTTATACGCCCTTTATCCCGGCAACCAGATTACAAAAGATAAAACACCCGAACTTGCAGAGGCGGCAAAAAAATCGTTGGAAGTAAGGGGTGATGGAGGCGTAGGTTGGACTTATGCCTGGAAAATTGCCCTTTGGGCCAGGTTAAATGATGGCGACAGGGCCTTTAAAATATTAAATGCCCAGCTGCGTCCAACTTCAGATACCGATACCAAATACGACCAGGGTGGCGGAAGTTATTATAACCTGTTTGATGCCTGTCCTCCCTTTCAGATTGACGGAAATTTTGGTGTAATTGCAGGGATGGCCGAAATGTTGATGCAAAGCCACGAAGATTTTATTTCCTTATTACCTGCCTTGCCAACATCCTGGAAAGAGGGTTCGGTTAAAGGATTGGTAGCAAGAGGTGGTTTCGTAATCGACATGAACTGGAAAAACCTTCAATTACAATCGACAACCCTTGTTGCCAAAAAAGGGGGACTATGTACCATCAGTTATCAAGGAAAAAAAGTAATATTACATACCAAAGCTGGTCAGCATTACCAAATTGGCGCTGCAGATTTTAAATAAAAACCGAATTGCATGACACCAATGAAAGGCATAAAAACATTTCTGATAATTCTGTTTATTATTCAATGTACAGGCCTTGCAGCTCAGGAAACGCCTTTAGCCTATTCGGCGGTTGTAGAAAATTTAAGCTCATCCGATTGGCTTGTGAATTTAAATAAACATCCCGCTCAGGTTTATTATACGGCCGATAAAAAAGGAATCATGCTTTATAATGGATTGGTTAAACGTGTTTTTACATTATCGCCGGGTTTAGCCTGTACCGATTTCAAAAATATGAGCAATGGCCAGCAGTTAATTCGTGCTTTAAAGCCAGAAGCTAAAATCACCATTAACGGAACTGAATATAATGTTGGCGGACTTTACGGACAAAAGGAAAATGCCTACTTTCTTAATCAATGGACAGATCAACTTGATGCGAAAGCCGATTTCACTTACCAATCGTTCAAAATAGATTCCATAACGCCTTTTCTTAATTGGAAAAACACTACCTGGGCTTCGAACAGGCAACAGGGAAAAGGTAAAATGCTCACCTTTAATTTTGAAAGTAAACAAGCCGCTTTGAAGGGTATCATCATTAGTGTACATTACGAGCTTTATGATCATATCCCGCTAATTATAAAATGGCTGAGCATAGAAAACAAGCGTGAAAAAGCGGTTAAAATAGACCGTGTAATGAATGAAATTTTGGGCGTAGTGGAAGAAGAAAGCGCCGTAGTGGGAACTGAAGCACAAATGAAAAAGCAGCATGGCATTTACATCGAATCTAACTATGCTTTCAACAATTCCATGACTTATGAAATAAGCGACCAAACCACGCATTGGAAAAAAGATACCACCTACACTTCGCAGGTTAACTACGATTATAAAACGCCTGCCCTGCTGGAAATATATCCAGAAAATGCACCCGGGATTTTGCTAAATCCCAAAGAAACTTTCCAATCTATCCGCACCCACGAACTACTGATCGATACTTACGACCGTGAAAGAAAGGGTTTTATGATTAGAAAAATGTACCGTACCATTGCCCCCTGGACCACGCAAAATCCAATCTTTATGCATTTGGTTAGCAAAAACGACGATGAGGTATTAAATGCAATAGAACAATGTGCCAATACAGGTTACGAAGCCTTGATTATGAGTTTTGGCAGCCACTGCAACATGGAAGATACTTCTGCTAAAAACATCAGTCACTGGAAAAAAATAGCAGGTCTGGCCCGCAAAAAAGGCATAGCCATTGGTAGTTACTCCCTGTTCAGCTCCCGTCACATTAGCGAAGAAGATGATGTGGTCAATCCTAAAACCGGCAAAATTGGTGGTTCATTTTTTGGTAACGCTCCCTGCTTTGGCAGCAAGTGGGGTTTGGCTTATCGCGATAAGATCAAATATTTTTTAAGCAAAACGGGTTTTACAATTTGGGAAAATGATGGCCCCTACCCTGGCGACATCTGTGCATCAACCACACATCCCGGTCACCGCGATAAAGAAGATTCGCAATGGCGGCAAATGGAAATCCAGAAAGAACTTTACCACTGGTGCAACGAAAACGGGATTTATGTAAATGCACCCGATTGGTACCTGCTGGATGGGACAAACAAAGTTTCGATTGGTTACAGAGAAGTTAATTTCTCCTTGCAACGCGATCAGCAAAAAATTTTAAACAGGCAGAATATTTTTGATGGCAACTGGGAAAAAACACCATCCATGAGCTGGGGTTTTGTTCCTTTAACCAAATACCAGGGCGGCGGTCCGGAAGCCATACTGGAACCCCTATCAGAACACCTTAACGATTATAAACAGCTGATGATGCAATATTATGGCGCGGGTGTACAAGCCTGTTACCGCGGTCCTCGTTTATACGATACCGAAGCAACAAAAGCAACTGTAATCGAAGTCATCAACTGGTACAAAAAATACCGAGGCATTTTAAACAGCGATTTATTTCATTTACGCCGGGCAGATGGCCGGGATTGGGATGGCTGGCTTCATGTAAACCCATCGCTTAAACAAAAGGGGCTCGCCATGATTTTTAACCCTTTAAAAGAGAAAATCACCAGAAAAATAAAAATACCTTTATATTATACGGGTTTAACACAAACCGCATCTGTTCGTGTTAATGACGGGAAACCACAAAAATTAAACCTCAACAGGGCCTACGAAATAGAAATACCTGTTACCCTGAACCCGGAAGAATATAAATGGATTACGATTGAATAATCAGATTATGAAAAAGCTACTATCCCTATTATTGTTTATTACCATTATCAATGATGTGAATGCGCAGATCACCGAACGCCCCCGTCCGGAAAGCTGGAAACAACTGGTAAAAGGTGGTGCTTTCAAAGACCGTTTCTTAGCCATGCCAGATGGAAAATTGAGCAGTGATACCTGGGGAGCAAAAAATGTACTACCAAGATATGTGGATAATGGTATTGAAGACAGACAGCGGTCTTACTGGTGTGGCGATATTATTCAATCAAAAGACAATTTATATCATTTATACGTGGTTGGCTGGAAAGAAAGTGCCCCCAAAGGCCATTTCGAATGGCCCAGATCAAATATTTACCACGCTACTGCTAAAACTTCGTTTGGTCCTTTTGTGATTAAAGATACCATTGGTTATGGCCATAATGTAGATGCTTTTAGGGCAAAGAATGGTAAACTGGTGCTGTATGCCATCGATAAAAATTATGTTGCCGACAATGAAAACGGTCCGTGGACAGCGGGGAAATTCAATTTTGATAAAAGAGACCGGCCCATAATAGAAGGGCTTTCCAACCTTACTTTTGCACAGAGAACTGATGGCTCTTACCTGATGGTTTGCAGGGGCGGCGGCAGCTGGGTCAGCGAATCTGGCCTGTCAACCTATTATCAAATATCGGATAAAACAGCTTATCCAAATATAAAAGGAGAATTTGAAGATCCTGTAATTTGGCGCGATCATGTTCAGTATAACCTAATCGTAAACGACTGGCTTGGCCGGATTGCTTACTACCTGCGCTCAAAAGATGGGGTAAACTGGGTTACCGAAGCAGGCGAAGCTTATGTTCCGGGCATTTCTTTCCATCAGGATGGTTTGGTAGAGAGCTGGTTTAAATACGAAAGAATGCGTGTTTTTCAAGATCAATATGGTAGGGCAACACAAGCCAATTTTGCCGTTATTGATGCACAGAAAGAAGAAGATTTTGCCAACGATAACCACAGCTCTAAAAACATTGTAATCCCTTTAAATCCGGGCGTTTTAATTACCATGCTTACCAAAACCCTGCCTGATGCTAAAACCAGAAACATTAAAATAAAGGTTAAAGCCGAAAAGGGTTTTAACCCGCAAACAGATATTGATCTTAAATCGTTGCGTTTTGGCTCATCTGAAGTCGTAAATTTTGGTAAAGGAGCCAAAGTGATCGCTACAGAAAAATCGGGCAACGACCTTGTTTTAACTTTTAGCACAATTGGTCTTGCCTTAACCAAAGATGAATTCGCGCCAAAATTGCTGGGCAAGTACCTATCCGGTAAAATGCTTTTCGGTTATACGCGTGTGCCCTGGGTAAAATACGATGAAGCCATTTTAAGCGCACGGAAACCCGATTTCAAAGTCGTCTCAGGAAAGTTAACAGCAGCAATAAATATAGAAAATTTTGGTTTAAGCACTTCGCAGCCTGGCAGGATAGAACTTTATGCCAACATGAATCAACAGGAAAAATTAATAGCCAAAGGCGACATTCCACCTATAGCTAAATATGCCAATCTGGTTAAAACAATAGCTGCAGCCAATACATTCGAAAAAGGGCAAAATTATGATTTCACCCTCTACATTATTAACGGTACTAACCGATCTGTCTTTAACTTTAAAGCCATACCAAACCTGCCCTAAACAATCTAAAACCAATTCATTATTATGCTGTTCTATAATAAATACCTTAACTTAAGATTATGGAAAGCACAAAAGATAATAACGAGAATTTAGGCGATAAAAATGCAGATAATTCGGCAGATAAAACCAATATGCCCGATCAGCTGGTACCCCGTCATCGCAGCAACGATAACGAAAAGAAAAATACGGTAGAAAGCGATGCCGGCAACCTGGGCAGAAATTTTGGAAGAGGCGATTTCGGCTCTGAAGAAGCTAGGGAAGATGCCGAAAAAGGCAATAAAGGCCATGCCGGCAATATGCCGAATAGTACAGAAAAATAAAAGCCCCCGATGTAAAATCGGGAGCTTCTCCTAACAACTAAAAAATAACACCTATGGGGTGTTTTATCCTACCTTAAACGCAGGAGCAACATCATCAAGACAAGTACAAGTTACTTTCAAATCTTTGATGATTCCTGTTTTCAGGCTATAAACCCAGGCATGTACAGCTAATTCCTGTCCATTTGCCCAGGCACTTTGTACAATCGAGGTATTGGTTACATTTGCGGCGCCCTCAATGGCATTTAATTCAACCAAGCGGTCAAAACGCTGCTCCGGATCTTTAATGGTAGCCATCTCACGTTCGTGGGTACGGTATACATCACGGATATTTCTCAACCAGTTATCAATAATACCCACTTGTTTATTGCCCAAAGCAGCTTTAACACCACCACAACCATAATGGCCGCAAACAATAACGTGTTTAACTTTTAATACATTAATCGAATAATCCAGCACCGAAAGCAGGTTCATATCAGTATGCACCACCACATTGGCAATATTTCTGTGTACAAAAATGTCACCTGGTCTGGTATTCGTAATCTGGTTAGCCGGCACACGGCTATCTGAACAGCCGATCCATAAAACAGGTGGGCTCTGACCTTCTGATAATTTATCAAAAAAGGCAGGATCGTTATCTATTGTATCTTTAACCCAGTCTTTATTACCCTGTAATAAGTTCTCGTAAGTGATATCTTGTGTATCTATTGTTTTTGCGCACATAACTATAATTTATTAATGTCTTCTTCTACTTTTATATTTAATTTTGGTACAGAGTAATGTTTCTGTATGTTTTCTAACGTTACTATAATGCCTTTTGTATAAGCATTGTGTTTGTAATTGTAAATGGTTTCCAACACATCCGGGTCAATATACCTCGCGTTAGAACCATCAATAATCACGTTTGTTTCTTTGGGGATATTCGTTAAAACCACCTGTATCGCTGCTTTATTTAAAAAGGAAACCTCTTCTGCCAGTTTAATCCTGATGTTCTTTTTATCACCTTCGTTCGAGATCCTGTAAAAGAAGGGATTGCGCATATTGGTACGCAATAAATAGAAAACCGAAACCAGCATACCAACAGCCACACCTTTTAACAAATCGGTAAATAAAACCGCTACTACTGTAATTACAAACGGAACAAACTGGTCCCAGCCCTTATGGTACATGTGTTTAAACAAGCTGATGCGTGTTAATTTATAACCGGTTACCAATAAAATAGCTGCTAAACATGATAACGGAATCATGTTGATTAAACCCGGAATAAACAACAGCGATAACAACAGCCAGGTACCATGAAAAATGGCCGACATTTTAGTCCTGCCACCAGCATTTACATTGGCCGAGCTACGTACAATTACCGATGTCATCGGTAAACCGCCAACCATACCACTGGTAATGTTACCTATACCCTGTGCAATTAATTCCCTGTTTGTAGGTGTTACACGTTTAATCGGATCAATTTTATCTACCGCCTCAATACTCAGCAAAGTTTCTAAACTGGCCACAATAGCAATGGTTAAAGCTACGATGTAAACATTTTTGTTGGCCAGTTGCGAAAAATCAGGCAGGGTAAATAAACCCACAAATTCACCAAAACCGCCTACCACCGGGATTTTCACCATCTGATCGGCACGTAAAGGATGATCAGTACCGGCAAACAAAAGCGTTCCTATAACCCCTAAAGTTACCACCAATAAGGGTGCAGGCACCACGGCCAGTTTCGGAAATTTAGGCCAGATAATCAAAATGGCTACCGATAACAAGCTGATCACCACTGCTGCCAAACTAAAATGGCTCAGGGCTGCTGTAATCGCAGAAAAAGTATTTTCGTGATCTTGTTGAAAGAATCCTTCATCACCCGTAAAATCGGTATCAACGCCCAGCGCATGCGGTAACTGTTTTAAAATCAAAATCAGTCCGATGGCGGCAAGCATCCCTTCAATTACGCTTGATGGAAAGTAATTACCAATCGTTCCGGCTTTAACCAGGCCCAAAATCAATTGGAAAACCCCGGCCAGTACAACGGCAAGTAAAAAGGTTGGATAACTGCCCAAAGAGGTAATGGCACCCAGCACAATAACGGTTAAACCCGCCGCCGGACCACTCACACTAAGCTGCGAACCACTAAAAGAAGCAACCACTATTCCTCCTATAATGCCGGTAATTAAACCGGCAAACAATGGCGCACCCGAGGCCAGTGCAATACCCAAACACAATGGCAATGCCACTAAAAACACTACAATACTTGCAGGTAAATCTTTCTTTAAATTCTTTTTAAGAATATATTTCTTCACATCCGAACCTGAAAAGGCCGGGTTAAACTTTTGCATAACGATATAATTAGCTGGTAAATTTTTAACGAATAAATCGTGAGGGAATATTAAACGCGCGCAGTAGAGAACAGCAAAACACCATGTAAAATGCTTAAACACGGCAATGTTCAATTCAATAAAAAAGGCACAGATAATTTACCCCAAATAATAAAAACTAAATAAAGTTAGGCGGCGGTGTTGGTACCGTAGGGTGATATGGATCTACATATCTTTTGAAGTGTTCGATAAAACTGCTCTTCAGTACGAAATGGCTTGAAGAGAACTCGTAAGAAAAGATAGGATGATTAAGTTCTACGAGTTTAAAATCGGTAAATTTTGCGGTGTCTTTGGCGGTATCCTTCCCGCCATCATGCTCTAACTCAATCTGCATGATTACCGCATTCATGATTTCCTTATCAATACTCGTACAAAAAACCGGTGCACCAGATATACCCATCTTCGCCATGAAGATGAACATGAATGCAGTAACGATTATATACTTGTATTTCCTTAAAAACATTTGCTGATTCTAATGTCGTTTTAATACTAACGTTTACAAAAATAAACGGATAATTGGTTTTTCAATACTTTAGGCTGTAAAAAAAATGTAATTTAAGTAAAATACAGGCAGGCATGATGCAAAAACAGGGTCATTTATAGGTCTTGGAAACGGTTGGTTCCATTAATATCGGTCAGTTCAGCCCAGCCATCCGCTAAATCTTTTTGGCCAAATTGGCTATAAATTCAAAATCAACCAAGGCCAAAAGGGATACCGCTGCTGTCAGGTTTATAAACAAAGAAAGTGGAAAGATATTTTTATTGGTTTGCTTTCGCATTCTTCAAACCTCAAAGGTTTTTACAACATCAAGATTTTACTTAGTTGTTCTTAGATGGCTAGGGTGGTCATTTTTTTTTGGAAATGAAGGGTTCGGTTTCTATGGCGACATCAATCCCGCTATCGCTTTACTCCGTTACACTTCGTGTTCGCTCCTATCGGGTTCATTTAACAGGGGCAGGTGGCACGATTGAAGTGTTCAAACCATAAGCCCTACATTCTAAACCCGACAGCAGCGATTCCGATCCTTCATCGGAAGGAGCGAATGGCGGGACTGCTGTTTCCGAAAAGTAAAGAAGCCTTCATTTCCCAATTATTTTCAACCATGTGAGACATTTAAGTATACATAAGTGTTTTTCCAAACCTACTCCTACTATGGTTATTATAAATAACATCAAACTAGCCTTGCATTACCGCTGGTAATTTTTAATTTTAAAATCTCATAGCTTCAGCAATGGATAAAAAAATAGCATTACTTAAAGATAAAATCAACCAGGCCAATCTTGGCGGCGGACAGGCCCGTATCGACAGTCAGCATAAAAAAGGTAAACTCACTGCCCGCGAGCGTATCCACTTTTTAATGGACGAAGGCAGTTTCGAGGAAATCGGCATGATGGTTACCCACCGCAGCACCGACTTCGGTATGGAACGCGAAAAATACCTTGGCGATGGTGTGGTAACCGGTTACGGAACCATTAACGGGCGCTTAACCTATGTTTTCTCTCAGGATTTTACAGTCTTTGGTGGCTCGCTATCCGAAACCCATGCCGAAAAAATCTGCAAGCTGATGGATATGGCCATGAAAAATGGTGCACCATTAATTGGCTTAAACGATAGCGGCGGCGCCCGTATTCAGGAAGGCGTAGTATCATTAGGTGGTTATGCCGATATCTTTTACAAAAACGTCCAGGCATCAGGTGTTATTCCGCAGCTCTCGGCCATTATGGGCCCTTGTGCTGGCGGGGCGGTGTATTCGCCTGCCATTACCGATTTTATCCTGATGGTAGAAAATACCTCTTACATGTTTGTTACCGGCCCTAACGTGGTTAAAACCGTAACACATGAAGAAGTAACTTCAGAAGAACTGGGCGGTGCCAGTACACATGCTACAAAATCGGGTGTTACCCATTTTGCCTGCGCCAACGAAATTGATGCGATTACCCATGTAAAGAAATTATTGAGTTACATGCCTCAAAACTGTGAGGAAATTGCAGATCATTTACCATACGAAGCTACCGACGAAAGCCGGCCGGAACTGAATACTTTTATGCCCGAAAATGCTTCGCAGCCTTACGATATCCGTGAAGTGATTAGTACTGTTGCCGATACCGATAGCTTTTTAGAAGTACACGCCGCTTATGCAGAAAACATTGTGGTGGGTTTTGCCCGTTTAGCAGGCAGAAGCATCGGCATTGTGGCCAATCAACCAGCCTATTTAGCGGGTGTTTTAGATAGCAATTCTTCAAGCAAAGCCGCTCGTTTTGTCCGTTTTTGCGATTGTTTTAACATCCCTTTACTGGTATTTGAAGATGTTCCGGGCTTTTTACCGGGTACCGATCAGGAGTGGAATGGCATTATCACCAATGGGGCAAAATTATTATACGCCTTTAGCGAAGCTACAGTGCCGCGCATTACGGTGATTACCCGGAAAGCCTACGGTGGTGCTTATGATGTAATGAACAGCAAACACATTGGCGCCGATATGAATTATGCCTGGCCAAGTGCCGAAATTGCGGTAATGGGCGCCAAAGGTGCTGCAGAAATCATTTTTAAAAGAGAGATCACCTCAGCAGAAAAACCAGAAGAAAAATGGCTGGAAAAAGAAAAACTCTATTCTGATATTTTCGCTAACCCTTACCGTGCGGCAGAACGCGGTTTTGTTGATGAAGTAATAGAACCCGCCCAAACCCGTATCAAGTTGATAAAAGCTTTTAAGATGTTAGAAAATAAGGTGGTAAACAACCCCAGAAAGAAACATGGAAATATACCTTTGTAAGGATGGAAGATGGATGAGGTAATACGGTAGATGGAGTAACTCCACCGTTATCCATTTTACATCGTACATCTTACATATTAACCCCATTTTACATATTTACATCTTACATCAAGTTACATGTTAAAACGAGCGGATATTCTTCTCATGGCTTTTTGCACCGGCCTCATTGTTGCAAACATTTATTACTGCCAGCCTCTGGTGATCTTGATTGCTAAAGATTTTAACCTGACGGAAACCGACGCTGGAAAAATTACCTACCTCACGCAGATTGGTTATGCGCTGGGGCTTTTTCTTTTGGTTCCGCTTGGCGATATGTTCGAACGCAAAAAGCAGATCCTCATCATTACCGGCCTGGCCATTTTTGCTTTGCTCGTAGCGGCACTTTCGCACACCTTTTTTATACTGGAAGTGGCTTCTATCCTGATCGGAACCTGTTCTATCGTTCCTCAGCTCATCCTCCCATTGGCTGCCAATTTAAGCACCGACGAAAACCGCGGAGCAAACATTGGCATGATTATGAGTGGTTTATTAGTTGGTATTCTGGCCTCGCGTGCGGTAAGCGGAAGCATTGGTTTTTGGCTAGGCTGGAGAGCAGTTTATTATATCGCAGCCGCAATTTGCGGATTACTGATCTTTTTAATGGCTAAACGTTTTCCACAAAGTTACCCTGCCTTTAAAGGAACTTATAAAGAGCTGATGCGATCGATGTTTGGCTACATTAAAACCCAGCCTGCTTTAAGAGAGACTTCCATCATCAACTTTTTAGCTTTTGCCATTATTAGTGCATTCTGGACCACCATGGTATTGTTTCTGGCCAACCCGCCATTTAGTTTCCAGACTTTACAGATCGGCTTATTCGGCATTGCAGGTGCTGCAGGTGCATTAGCAGCACCTTTGGTTGGAAAACTGAGCGATGGCAACAATCCACGTAAAAACTTAATGATCGGTTTTATCCTGCAGATCGTCAGTATTGCCTTATTCTATTTTACCGGCAACAACCTGTATCTGTTTGTAATTGGCATTATACTAATCGACATCGGTCAGCAAGCTATACATGTAACCAACCAAACCCGTATTTATACCCTGATACCTGAAGCAAGAAACAGGTTAAATACCATTTTTATGTCGGTAAGTTTTATCGGTGCCAGTTGCGGTTCAGCTTTAGGCCTCTGGTTATGGGGGCAGGGCGGCTGGGCATTATTCTGCTATGGTATGACGGGTATTATTGTCCTCAATATTTTAATTTATCAGTTCTACGGAAGGAAAAAAGTAACTAACCAATAAAATTTATGAAATCTAAAAACGCAATCAAAACATTTTCAATGCTGTTTATTTGCCTGGCCATTTTTGGCAGCGCTAAAGCGCAGGACAGTACAAAAGTAGAACAGCCAACAGAAGTAAAATCATTAAATAAACTAAAGTTGAGCCTGATCGGACTTAGTTACGAAAGGGAACAGCGTGTTGGTAAAACAACGACTATTTATGGAGCCGCCGGCCTTATTGGCAGCTTTATATACCAAACTACAATAACATTCGATAACAATTATAACCTTCTTGCTAATACCGACACAGATTTTAAAATTTACCCTTCTTTAAATGCAGGATTCAGGCATTACTATAATTTCGAAAAAAGGGTAAAAAAAGGTAAAAAAACTATCAATAATGCTGCAGGTTATGTAGGTTTGGATTTTCTTGCCATCTTTCCTCCGAAAACAGGCATTAGCAACCAATACAATATTATGCCACAGTGGGGGTTTCAGGCAGCTGCAAGCAAATGGATAAATTTCGAATTAGCGCTAGGCCCTGCAATAGTGATCGCGCAATCAAAAACATATTTCGACATCGGTGCGAAAATCGGTTTTAACTTTTTATTATAAGCATGGTTCAGATTGAACAAATATTCCCTTCTTTAACCTGGCGGATCAGGCACGAAACCATGTACCCCGACGAGCCTTTTGATATTGTAAAACTGAAAGACGATTTTGATGGCATCCATTTTGGTTTGTACCTCGATCATAAATTAACCGGCGTAGTTTCTCTCTTTCATGAGGGTGATGTTTATCAGTTCAGAAAACTGGCTGTTCTCCCTTCGGCACAAAAAGCAGGTTTAGGTTCGCAGCTGATAGAGTATATACTCGATTTTTGTAAAATTCAAAAAGCAACAAAACTATGGTGCAATGCCCGTGTAAATGCTAAAGAATTTTATTTTAAATTTGGCTTCCACGAAACCGATAAAATCTTTTTTAAAGATGGAATCGATTTTGTGGTCATGGAAAAAGAATTATCAAGTTAAGTTAAAAATGAGTATGAGGTGTCAGATCTCAATACTCCCATCTTATATCTATTAAAAATGGCTAAGAAAAAAGACGACGAAAAAAAGAAACACACCCCGGTAGTAACTAAAAAATCGCTACAGTTTCTTGAAGAATACATTAACAACCCTGCTCCTACCGGTTACGAGTGGGAAGGACAAAAACTTTGGTTAAACTATTTAAAGCCCTATATCGACGAACATTTTATCGATAATTATGGTACTGCTGTTGGTGTGATTAACCCAAAAGCAAATTTTAAAGTAGTTATTGAGGCCCACGCAGATGAGATCTCGTGGTATGTAAACTACATCACCAGCGATGGTTTAATTTACGTGATCCGCAATGGTGGTTCAGACCATCAGATTGCACCATCGAAACGTGTAAACATCCATACTGAAAAAGGATTGGTTAAAGCCGTATTTGGCTGGCCGGCTATCCATACCCGTCATGGCGAAAAAGAACAGGCTCCTGAGTTAAAAAATATCTTTTTAGATTGCGGTTGCACCTCAAAAGAAGAAGTAGAAAAACTGGGCATCCATGTTGGCTGCGTAATTACCTACGAAGATGAGTTTATGGTTTTGAACGATCGTTATTATGTTGGCCGTGCATTAGATAACCGCGTAGGTGGTTTTATGATTGCCGAAGTAGCCCGTTTATTAAAAGAAAACAAGAAAAAACTTCCATTCGGTTTGTACATTGTAAACTCGGTACAGGAAGAAATCGGTTTACGTGGTGCAGAAATGATTGCACAACGCATTAAACCAAATGTGGCTATCATTACCGACGTAACGCACGATACCACTACCCCAATGATTAATAAAAACATTCAGGGTGATTTAGCTGCGGGCAAAGGTCCGGTGGTTTCTTACGCACCTGCTGTACAAACCAATCTGAACAAATTATTGATCAAAACTGCTGAGAAAAACAATATTCCGTTCCAGCGCCAGGCTTCATCACGTTCTACCGGAACGGATACCGATGCTTTTGCTTATTCGAACGGTGGTGTACCATCGGCATTAATTTCTTTGCCGTTACGCTACATGCACACTACGGTAGAAATGGTACACAAAGAAGATGTTGATAATGTGATCAGCCTGATTTATGAAAGTTTACTGAACATTACCGACGGGCAGGATTTCAGGGAATTTAAATAATGGAAAAAGTAAATCATCAAAAAATTATCATCAGAACTTTGCTCAAGTTTTTGCTGATCGTTTTTATCATTTTTACGATAAACTCCTGGCCTAGTATTAAGCAAAGTCTGAATGGCAATGTTCCGCCTTTTGATTATTGGCTCGATCATAGTTTCAAGATCAGCAATATTATCCTCATTTTGGGGTTTACTGCTTATTTCTATTATAAAGATTTAACCGATCAAAGAGAATTGATCGAAAAAGGAAATAGACAAGATTAAATTCAAAAGAAGTCAAGTTTTTAAATGGCCAATGTGCTATAAAAACTTGACTTCTTTCTTATTGGCCTATTTACAATTACCCGACAATCATTTCTAGAACATTTCACTCTTTATTTGTTTAATCAATTATGAAGAAAATTGTGCTCATTCGCCACGGCCAAAGTGTTTGGAACCTCGAAAACCGGTTTACAGGGTGGACAGATGTAGATTTATCAGAAACTGGTTATTTAGAAGCCAAAAAAGCTGGTGAAATTTTAAAAAAGCACGATTACAATTTTGATATTGCTTTTACCTCCTTATTAAAACGGGCGATTAAAACACTTCATATTATTTTAGAAGACCTTGATCATCTTTGGATACCCGAACATAAAAGCTGGCATTTAAACGAACGTTTTTACGGAGCATTACAAGGCTTAAACAAAGCAGAAACAGCCGAAAAATATGGTGCAGACCAGGTTTATAAATGGAGAAGAGATCCTGACGAAGAGCCGCCACAGATTAGTAAAGATGATGAACGTTACCCCGGGAATGACCTGCGTTATCAACTTTTAAAACCCCAGGAGCTCCCTTTAACCGAAAACTTAAGTGATACCATTGCAAGGGTACTGCCTTATTGGAACGAAAGTATAGTACCGGCAATTAGCAGAAATGAAAAAGTAATTATATCTGCCCATGGCAATAGTTTAAGGGCATTGATCAAATACATCGATAATTTATCAAACGAAGAAGTAACCGCACTCGAAATCCCAACAGGAGTTCCGCTGGTTTATGAACTGGATGACGACCTCCAAAAAATAAGACATTATTACCTGGAATAATCAGAACGCTCCAACTCATAAGAGACTAATTGATTAAAACTTTCAAGATTACGTTTGTAGGTAATTTTACCCAAAATTATATTTACATTGTTTTGTTATTTTAACAATTAGCTTATCCTTATTTATGAGATCAAATAAAAAAAGCATCGATCTTTCAATTATCTGTGATGATCATTGGGATGTCGTATTCGACCATGTTGGTTTGGGCTTTTGGGAATTTAGTGTAGCCACAGGCATACTCCGCTCAACCAGATCATGCAAACTTAATTTTGGTTATCCGCCAGATGGGGTTTTGGCTTATGAAACCCTTTTAGGCTTAATCTTACCAGAAGATTTAGACCATGTTCAGGATGAAATAGAACTTACCGTTTCCGGCGAAAAAAGCAGTTACCATGCACTGTACCGGATTCGCCGCCCGGATGGAGAAATCCGCTGGATTAAAGCCGACGGAATTCTTTCTAAGCAGGACGGCGAAAGTTTAAAGTTAATTGGAACCACTCTAGATGTGACCAGTTTAAAGCAATCTCAATCTTAGTTACAGTTCATTTAGTTCAATCCAAACAGGTCCGTGGTCGCTTGTTTTTTCCCATCCCCTAACCTGCTTATCTACTCCTGCCGATTTTAAGCGATCGCTTACCTGAGGACTGAGCAAAAAATGATCAATCCTTAAACCTGCATTTCTGCCATAAGCATTGCGGAAATAATCCCAAAATGTATAAATCGTCTCGGTAGGATATAATTTTCTTATGGCATCTGTCCAGCCTTGTGCCAATAAATTTTTAAATGCCAGGCGTGTTTCAGGACGGAATAAAGCATCTTCAACCCATCTTTCAGGTTTATAGGCATCCAGTTCAGTTGGAATCACATTATAATCTCCTGCTAAAACCACAGGTATATTTCGCGCCAGCAACGTTGCAGTATGAGCGGTAAAACGCTCAAACCATTGCAGTTTATAATCAAACTTAGGGCCAGGTGCCGGATTACCATTTGGAAGGTATAAACAGCCAATAACCACACCGTTTACAATTGCCTCTATATACCTGCTTTGCAGGTCTTCAGGATCGCCTTCTAAACCACGCTTTAATTCTGTTATTTCTAAATTTCTGGCGAGTATAGCCACTCCGTTCCAACTTTTCTGTCCATGCCAGATGGCATTATAACCCGCATCTTTAATTGCCTGTTCAGGGAATTTTTCCTCGGGAGCCTTCAATTCCTGCAGGCACACTACATCAGGCTGGGTTTCTTCCAGCCAACGTAACAGCACAGGCAAGCGGCCATTCACACCATTTACATTATAGGTAGCTATTTTCATTTTATAAATCTCAGCATTAAAACCGAAAAACAGAAGGTTGTTGCATTTTTTGATTTAAAAACCTATTTCCAGGCCATAATGAGCAGTTTTTTGTTCAAATAATTAAGATAATTTGAAAATTTGGGGTTATCTTGCACTTCATTTAGCGTAACCGTTCAAACATCCCATGTTCAAAGCAGTTTTAAACAATCCTTCTGCCGAACCAAAAGACATCCGTTGGTTTTATGATCAGTATGCACCCATGCTGCTTGGCTATATCAATGGCATTGTGCAAGACCATCAACAATCGGAAGACCACCTGGTTGCCATTCTCACTTCATTTGTTAAGGATGTGGTTTTACAGGAAAAAAGTAAGTTAAATATCTGGCTTGAACTGCGCCAGTATGCACAAAGCAAATTAACTTTATTTACAGCAAAAGATCATCAGTTAAAACCTGGCCCATCAGTAAATAAGGGGAAATTAGATTTGTTAGATGATTCACAGAAACGGATATTCTGTGCGGTATATTACCATGGAAAATCAATTCCGTACCTGGCGGCAACCATGGGTTGTGATGAAAGCGAAATCCGCAATCAGTTAAAATTATCAATCGATAAAATGAGGAGGGCAAGTGGAAATTAATAAAATTATGGAAAGCGGTTTAATGGAAACCTATGTAATGGGGATTGCCACCGAAGAGGAGGTGCAGAAAGTTTTATCGCTAAAACAAGAATACCCAGCGTTTAAAGATGCTTTGGAACAGCTCGAATATGACATGGAAGTGCTGGCACAAAGCATGAGCATTGAGCCACCGGCAGGCACTTTGGCTAAAATTGAACATGAGATCAACGAAATCCAGCGCCGTAACCAGGCTGTACAAACCGCTGTTGAGCCAGAGTACAGGTATGATAAACCCGACCAGGAGAACAAACAGGAAAGATATATAGAGGTAGAATCAGAATCAAACCAAATGCGCATAAATAAAGCCTGGAAATGGGTATTTATTGCAGTTTTTGTGCTAGGTAAGGTATTCTTGGCCAGCGCCATTTATTTCTATCTGGAGAACAGACAAGCGCAGGAACAGATCAAAGAATTAAAAATAGAACTGAAACAAAAGATCAGGTAAAAATTAAGCTAATAATCACTAATAAACCTGAATTTTAAAACCAATACTAAGCTGAAATGTTTAGTTGTTAAGATTCATTCATGTTTGAGCGCATGTTTGAGTTTAGATATGGGATAGGCTTTTAGCCTGTCCCTTTTTTATAACTAAGCCCTGTCTTATTTATCCAGTAACTGATTTACTTTTTCAATCAGGTGGCCTATATCAAAAGGTTTTTCGATAACATCATCCGGAATACAGCCTAAATTATTGACATCAATATTTAAAGCTGATAATAAAAGAATAGGTAAATGTGCTGTTTTAGGATTTTCCTTTAGCTTGTTGCAGAGTTCGCGGCCATCGGCATCTCCCATGCGGATATCCATCAGGATAATATCAGGCGAAAATGCCAGTATTGATTCCTCTAAATCATTGGCATTTAAAACTCCATGAACAATATCTTGCTCAAAAATTAAATTAATGATATCGTGGATGCTTTCATCATCATCAACGATAAAAACTCTCTTTACTTTGTACGCGCTCATTAAGGAGCAAAGCTAATGTAAGTTCATTAGCCAACACTCCGTATTTATACTTGAATTTATCGCTTTTTATACTAAGCAGCCATCCCGTCCTTATAATTTTTAAGCATCTTTTTTAACAGTCCCCTGGCAACGTGTATTTTGGTTTTAACCGTTCCTAGAGGAATGTCAAGTTCTGCAGCAATTTCGTGGTATTTATAACCTTCAAAATAACGGCAGAAACAAAAGCGGCAATCTTCAGGCAAAAGGTTTAAAGAACGTTGAATGTCTTCCATCATAAATTTGGCCGATCCGCCATTCGCTGATGCACTTGGCACAAGCTGAACAGAAGTAAGGTCATCTTCCTGCTGGATCATTTCATTTTTACGCTTTACTTTATAATAATGATTAAGGAAGGTATTTTTTAAGATCGTAAAAAGCCAGGCCCTTACATTACTGCCCATTTCGAACTTTGCCGAAAACCTAAAGGCTTTCATAAAGGTATCCTGCACTAAATCCGCAGCATCATCTTCATCACGGGTATAAGATAGGGCACGATCGAAAAGCGGTTGTTTGTACTGGTAAATGTCGCAATTGAAATTTAATGTTTCCATGTTCAGTTAGGGTTGATGTATGTATTCAACAAAATAGCATCATCCAATGTTATTTGTAGAAATACCCGATTTTTTACGGTTTATTTAAAACGGTAAAAAACGACCCGAAAAACAGGCAAAAACCTATGAAATATAACCATTTCGCATGGCAAAGCGAACCAGCGAAGCGGAGTTTTTAGTGCCGGTTTTATTGATCAGCGCTTCCCTTTGACTCTCCACAGTGCGTCTGCTCAGATACAATTTATCAGCAATTTCCTGGTTGGTTAAACCATCTGCGATGAGTTTTAGCACATTGATTTCGCGCTCCGAAAAGTTGATTTCGGCATTTGTTTTTTGCGATAACATATTAAGTTCGGTGTTAAAACGCTCCAATATCGCGATGCATAAATTGGAAGAAAGATAACGTTTTCCCTTCATTACGTGTTGTAGGCAAAACAGCAGTTCGTCTTCTTCAATGTCTTTTGAGAGGTAAGCAAAAGCCCCTGAGATAAAGGCATTTGAAGCATATTTTTCGTCATCTAAAATAGACAGCACCACCACTTTTGTATCGTATCCACCTGCCTTAATTTTGCTGATCAAACCGATCCCGTCGAGGTTTGGCATTACAATATCTGATAAAACAATATCAGCTTTTATTCCTTTTTCGAGAAGTTCTAAAACACCTAAACCATCCGATACTTCTGCTACAACTTTAATCCCTTCGTGTTTTTCTATCAGTACTTTTAGAGAGGTCCGGATGATATTGTGATCGTCCGCAAGAATAATGTTAATCATAATCCAAATATAACTTACGGTATTTTAAAATTAAAAACGGCTACTTTGGCAGCTCGATATAGAAGGTAGTTCCGACACCGGTTTTACTCTTAAACCAGATTTTTCCTTGATGTAAATCAACAATTGCTTTGATAATGCCCATTCCAAAACCACCAGATTCTTCCCCCTTTAAACCGGGTCTCAACGTTTCTGGCAAATGATCAAAAAGTCCGGGCTGTAACTCATCCGGGATTCCGATTCCATTGTCGGTTACGGTAATCAGCACCGTGTTTTCCAACTCTTCGGCATGTAGGCCAATGTAACCATTATCATCAGTAAACTTCAGTGCATTCGAAATTAAATTATTAATCACCTGAAGAAATTTCATGCTATCTAAATGCAGGTAAATCTGTTCTGCCGAACTGGTAAACTTAATATTTTTGACTTTTCCCAATTTAGACCGTTTGTAAAAACGAACTACGTCTCTAAGTTCCCAAACCAGGTCGGCCCTTTCTTTACCGATCTCTACTACTGATGATTTTAAAAACTCCCGGTTAATCATACTTCTTACCAGCAGTAAATTACGTTCGCACATGTCTTTTATAAAAGAAAGCGAATTCATCATCTGCTCATCACCCGTTTGCGCTATACTATCTTCCATTGATGAAGCAGTTAACTTCATCATGCCCAGAGGTTCTTTTAAGTCGTGTGCCAATACTTCCAGGGTGATGTTTTTACGGGCATTGATCTGTTCAATGTGGATTTTGTTATGCCTTGCCACCGTAGTATCTTCTACTGTACCGATTAAACGCTTGTTGGCCTTATCCTGAACGGCAAAAACAATAATGCGCACATATTTCTCTCTACCGGCAAATAACAAACGGAATTCGTATTTTTTTTCTTTGCCATCCTCCAAACACTCTTCGTAACAGGAAATTACATGTGCTAAATCTTCAGGGTGTACCTGCTTTAAAAGAATCTGCGAATGATCATAAATCTGATCTGTTTCCAATTCCCAAATGTCGCCGAAGGACTTGTTCAGGTATAAAAATTTTTGCTGTTGAGGTTCAAAAATAAAATATCCGTCAGCAGACAAATCGCCTAGTGCACAAAAAAGCTCATTATTTAATTCCACCATGATTTTATATTTGATAATTTTCGATATGAAGGGCTACCTAAACCCTATGGAGCAACCAAATCACAAACATCAAATACCCAAAAAAGTTTTTTCTTTAAAAATTTTGGTAGAAATACGCTGGGATTCATGCTTTTTTGGCCAAATTGAATTAATTTCATGGAGATACTAACATTTTCCACACGATGTGTAAAATTATTTTGCAGAACCAAACCAAGTATTGCCTAAATTGTTATGCATAAAGGAAAGACAAAAAAGTCCTGTGAGCGGGAGATCCGCGGAGGGCAGGCACACCATAAAAAAAGATAAAAATCTTTTACCAATAGCCATCATTAAGGTGGCTATTTTGTTTTAGGGCCAGCCTGTTTTAACATCACTTTTTTCCCCGTTTTAGCCGAAATTTTTGCAGCCTCTAAAATTCTCACCACAATTAAATTATTCTCCAAAGAGGAAAGGTCATTTTCAGGCTTGATTTCTCCTTTTAAAATGGCAGATAAATAGTTTAAATGATTGGCGTAAGTGGGTGCTAAAGTTTTGGCCGGATAGATTTCATAACCATCTTTATTATTTTGCCTTGCCCTTATGTTTTTCTCATTAATGGCCTGCATATATCCGGTTTCGCCAAATACTTCCATATCCTTAATACTAAAGGGCCAGTTCCATGAGGCTTCAATAATCCCTGTAGCATTTGGGTATTTTAATAAAATAGTTGCATCGTCATCTACTTTAGGGTACACCTCTTTTTTAATTTGATGGGTGATGGCGGTAACAGAAATTGGGGCTTTGCCATCCATTAACCAGGTCATTAAATTAGCACCATAACAGCCAAAATCGACCAGCGCACCTGCTCCATTTTTATCAGGGTCGGTTAACCAGCTCAAAAATTCTTTGCTCACGCCAATTTCTTTTGGTCCCTGGTGCCCATCGTGTACAATCATTTTTCTCAGTGCGCCGATGGTATTGCTTTCTTTTACATTTTTATAAATCTCCTGATTGCTCGGATACCAGGTGGTTTCGTAATTGGTTAGTATGTGTACTTTATACTGTTTAGCTAGTTCTGCCATCCGTTCTGCCTGCTTAACCGAAATGGACAAAGGTTTTTCTACCATCACCGATATGCCTAGTGGAGCCGCAGCTTCTACCACTGCTAAATGATCGCTGATGGCATTATAGGCCAGCACCACATCAGGTTTCTTTTTCTTTAATAAATCGGGCAGGTTATTATAAAATATACTGTCAGGTATCTTATAACGCTTTTTAAACCGGTTAACCAGTTCAGGGTTACTTTCGGCAATGCCAATGATGTTAACTTCGGCTTTTTGGTAGCTGTTCATAATCAGATAAACATGATCATGGTTTAAGCCGGCTATAGCTACATTTAATTTTTGCTGTGCCTTACTATTCATAAACGACAGTAAAAAGCAAACGATCAAAATATTGAAGCGGCAAAAGTATTTCATTTTATTGTTAACTGTCATCATGCTGTTTTTCTAAATTGTTGTTTACAAATTATAAATTTATAAAAGGCTTAAGGCTAACACTTAAAAATATTACAAAGTGAAGAATTGAAAGCTGTTGACCAATGCGGCTTTAAATCTTATATTCATCATCAAAAAATATGGCCCAGAATAAAACCACAGAAAACGATTTAAGTGTAACCGATTTTCTAAATACGGTAACCGACGAAACCAAACGGAAAGATTGTTTTAGTCTTTCGGATATTATTGCTGAAACCACAGGTTTTAAAGCGAAAATGTGGGGAACAGCCATTGTTGGTTTTGGCAGCTACCATTATAAATACGAAAGCGGCAGAGAAGGCGATGCACCTTTAGTTGGTTTTTCGCCACGGAAAGATGCCATAGCCCTATACTTCTCATCTGAGTTTAAAAACCGGGAACAACTGCTGGCTAAATTCGGAAAACACAAAACCGCTAAAGCATGCGTGTACGTAAAAAAAATGAGCGATATCGATGTAGAGGTATTAAAAGAAATGGTTACGAATTCTGTTGCGAGGATTAGTAGTTTATATCCGTAAGTCCGAAAAGTCAGGAGACCGGGGTCCGAGGTTTATAGTACAAAAATGTAACGCTCCATATATCAGGTAATACCTAGTTACTGGTCTTAGCGATACGCTAAGACCCACATGTATTTTTTTTACAATTATTTAATTGCCACGGATGCACAGATTAGCACGGAATATTTCCGCTTTGCATTTGGCACTGAAGGCTCCACATCTATTCAAACGCTGTGGTTATCTTTGTGACTTCGTGGCTGTGGTTAAATCCTACAGGTGGCCTGCCAATCAGACCGGAGCTGAAGTGCCTTCGCTTTCTTGCATGAAAGACCTTGAAACAAGTTCAGGGTGATAGTCGCGATTACCATGTAAATAAGAAGTTACGCTACAATAATTTAAATTTTCCAATATTTGATCATTCCTTATTTCGAATAAAAACCCGGAAATGATTAAAAAATTACACCTCTATTTATTAATAGCTGGCACATGTGCATCGTTAAGCGCTGCAGCCCAGGATGCCATAAGCTATCAAACACCACCAAAAGAAATTGCTGATCTGCTACTAGCAAAGCCAACACCCGGCGTGAGCATTGACGGCAAGGCTGAATGGATCTTGTTCAGCGAGCGTAATTCCTACCCTTCGGTAGAAGAATTAGCAATGCCCGAGTACCGCATTGCAGGTTTAAGGTTAAACCCCAATAACTATTCGCCCAGCAGACAGACCTATATCAATAATTTTAGTCTTAAAAATATTAAATCCAACCAGAGTTTTCAGGTTACTGGTTTACCAACTCCATTATTTGCAGGTAATATCAGCTGGAACCCTTCAGAAAACAAAATTGCTTTTACCAACACCACACAAAAAGGAGTAGATCTTTACATTATCGATCTGGCTACCAAAAAAGCAACAAAAGCTAACAAAGCTTTCTTAAACGTAGTTTTGGGCAGTGGACTTACCTGGTTAAATGATAATACCATTATTTACCGTACAGTAACCAAACCTGCCAGTGCCGCACCTACAAAACCTTTGATGCCAAAAGGGCCAACCATCCAGCAGAATTTAGGTAAAGCCGCACCAAGTGTTACTTATCAGGATTTAATTAAATCACCTTTCGACGAACAGTTGTTTGAGTTTTTTGCTACTTCACAACTGGTTAAAAATACGGCTGGGGTAGAAACACCGATTGGTAAACCGGCCATTTATGGCTTAACCAATTTATCGCCTGATAAAAGTTATATGATGGTAGAAACTATCCGCAAGCCTTTTTCTTACCTTGTTTCGGCTTATGGCTTTCCATCAACCGTAAGCATTACCGATTTAACAGGTAAAACCATCAAAGTTATTGCCGAGCTGCCATCATCAGAAGGTACGCCATCAGGTTATGATAATACACAAAATGTAGCCCGTGGTTTCGATTGGCGCGATGATGAACCTGCCACATTGGTTTGGAGCAAACCTTTAGATAGCGGCCTGATCAAAAAAGATGTTCCTTTTCACGATGCGGTTTATGCATTAAGTGCCCCTTTTACCGGAACTGAAAAAGAATTATTCAAAACACAAACCCGTTACCGTGGCGTACAATGGGGTGATGCCAACCTGGCCCTTATTATGGAAGGCTTACGCAGCAAACAAACCAGCAAAGTAAGCCGTTATAACCCGTCGACCGGAGCGGTTGAAGAATTATACAGCCGTAACCAAACTGATGCGTATGGCAATCCAGGCTCGCCCGTTACCGTTAAAAATAAATACGGCCGCCAGGTGATTAAAACTGTTGATAATGGCACCAAATTATTGATGAACAACATTGTGGGTTCATCAGAAAAAGGAGATTTGCCTTTCTTAGCTAAATTCGATTTAGCCACCAAAAAAAACGAAATTATCTGGCGCAGTGCTGAAGGTACTTTCGAATATGTAAGTGATGTGATCAATCCTGATAAACTGGTTTTACTTACCCGTAAAGAGAGTCAGAAACTGGTTCCGAATTACTTTATCAAAAACCTGGTGCTGCGTATTGCCGATCAGCCGATTACCAATTTCACCAATCCTTATCCATCACTGGAAGGCATTACCAAAGAGAAAATTTCTTATAAACGTGCCGATGGGGTTGATTTAACAGGTGATCTGTATTTACCAAAAGGATACAATAAAGATAAAGACGGACCATTGCCGACCTTAATCTGGGCCTACCCGCGCGAGTTTAACTCTGCTGCCGATGCCGCACAGATCCGTGGATCGAAAGATAAGTTTACCACCATCAGCTGGGCCTCTCCTATTTTTTGGGTAACCCGTGGTTATGCCGTTTTAGATAATGCCGAAATGCCAATTGTAGCTAAAGACGGTAAAAAACCAAACGATACTTTTGTGGATCAGTTACAGTTAAATGCCGAAGCAGCCATTAATAAATTATCGGCTTTAGGTGTTGGTGATAAAAAACGAATGGCCGTTGGTGGTCACAGTTATGGTGCCTTTATGACAGCTAATTTATTGGCGCATACCAACCTTTTTGCTGCAGGTATTGCCCGTAGTGGTGCTTATAACCGCACTTTAACGCCATTTGGTTTCCAAAACGAAGAACGTACTTACTGGCAGGCCCCTCAATTGTATTACGAAATGAGCCCATTTAGTTATGCTGATAAAATTAAAACCCCGATATTATTGATCCACGGCGATTCTGACGATAACCCGGGTACATTCCCGATCAATAGCGAACGTTTGTTCAACGCTATAAAAGGAGCAGGCGGTACTACCCGTTTTGTATTTTTACCTTACGAAGCCCACAGTTACCGCGGTAAAGAAAACTTATTACACATGCTTTGGGAGCAAGACCAGTGGTTAGAAAAATACGTGAAAAACAAAAAATAAATTTCTCTCTACCTTTATCGATGAAAGTGCTTCAAATTGAAGCACTTTTTTTGTTTAAAGAACACGCTTTCCATGGGATCAGAAATATTCTATCTGGCACAGATAGACAAATAGTTCAATTACTTGATTTTTTTATTTTTGATAAATACCATAGTTCAATTCCAGGCGGATGAAACACTCAGATATTAATAGATAACAGCACAATCAATTCTTTTGGAGTAAAATTTAATCAAAGTTACTTTGAAAGTTTCAAGCAGTGTGCAGCGACTGATCAAAGTAACTTTGAAAGCTTCCCGCAGTATGCAGCGACCGATCAAAGTAACTTTGAAAGCTTCCCGCAGTGCGCAGCGACCAACCAAAGTAACTTTGAAAGCTTCCTGCAGTATGCAGCGACCATCAAAGTAACTTTGAAAGCTTCCTGCATGGTGCAGCTTTGAATCATTATAAATAATATGGGTGTTGTTTACAGCTTTCGCACTATCCTTACAAAATCCGGATAATTAACTTCATCCATAAATCAGATGGAAACCTCCGGCTATATATTGTTTGCCCCTCGCCTTATACACATTTACACATTAAAACCTTACATTTATTCCATTAAACTGAACATTACCTTTATTTATTTGTTAAGCCAATATGGACTACATAGACTATTATAAAATCCTCGATTTAAAGAAAGATGCAACAGCAGAGGATATTAAAAAAGCTTATAGAAAATTAGCCAGAAAACACCACCCCGATCTTAATCCCAACAACGAAGAAGCCAATAAAAAATTCCAACAGATTAATGAGGCCAACGAAGTGTTGAGCGATCCGGAGAAAAGAAAGAAATACGATAAATATGGTAAAGATTGGCAGCATGCCGATCAGTTAGATGCTCAGCAGCAGCAACAAAGGCAATACCAATCGCAAGGTGGAGGCTATGGAGGAGGCAGCAGTTATTCAGGTGGTTTTGGTGGAGATGATTTTTCCGATTTCTTTTCCTCCATGTTTGGCGGAGGCGGTGGCAGAAGCAGCCGGAATTCGCCTTTCAAAGGTCAGGATTATAATGCCGATTTACAGTTAAACCTGCTCGATGCCTATACCACTCATAAACAAACCTTAACTGTTAATGGTAAACAGGTACGCATTACCATTCCGGCAGGTGTAGAAAACGGACAAAAGATTAAATTGCCTGGTTATGGTGCAGCAGGTGTTAACAATGGCCCTCCAGGCGATCTGTTTATCAAATTTAACATCAGCGATGATCCTAAATTTAAACGCAAAGGAAACGACATTTATATCCAGGAAGAAATAGACCTGTACACCGCTGTTTTAGGAGGAGAAAAAATTGTAGAAACACTTAACGGCAAGGTAAAACTTAAAGTACCGGAAGGTACACAACCTGACGCTACCCTGCGCTTAAAAGGTAAAGGATTTCCTGTTTATAAAAAAGAAAACCAGTTTGGCGATCTATACATTAAATGGCTGGTAAAATTACCAACCAACTTAAACCCTGAGCAAAAAGAACTATTCGAAAAACTTTCCAAATTCTAACCATTATGGAAACCAATTTAATATCAGTAGAAGAAATCTGTGCTTATCATCAGGTGGAAATTAATTTTATCCAATCACTCGAAGATTTTGGATTGATCCATACGACCATTAAAAAACAATCTGTTTTTTTACCTATTGATGAGTTATCTAAATTGGAGCAGTATCTCCGACTGGCGCAAGACCTCGAAATTAATTTAGAGGGCATTCATGCCGTTTCACATTTGTTAAGTCAGCTACAGAATATGCAGGAAGAAATGACTGCCTTGCGTAACGAGTTAAATTATTACAAACAACTTAACCAGCATTAATAAACAACCGTTTGTGCAGTATTTTGCATTAAAAGTGGCTAATAAAACACTATCTTTTTAAGATATCTTTCTTAAATTGGCAATCTAATTTTAAAAAATGAGCGATCTTTCTTCAAAATTCATCGAAAAAATAAAATCATCCTATGCCCCAACGGGCTCGTACATTTATTTAGGCGCCGGAATTTTAGACGGACAGGTTTACAGCGAGGCTGAAGTTAATTTATCATTAAAAATGATGAACAGACACGGCCTGATTGCCGGAGCTACAGGGACAGGTAAAACGCGTACGCTACAATTGCTGGCCGAACAGCTGTCGGATGCCGGAGTTCCTGTTTTTATGTTAGATGTGAAAGGCGATTTATCAGGCTTAAACCAACCCGGCTCAGTTAACCCTAAAATTGAGGAAAGGGCGAAACAGCTCAATAAAACTTTCTCGCCAACCGGTTTCCCTATTGAGATTTACTCCCTTTCGGGTAAAACGGGTTCGCAGATGCGCGCAACAGTCCTCGAGTTTGGCCCTACCCTTTTATCAAAAATTTTAGATCTAAACGATACACAGGCAGGTGTGATGGCGGTTATTTTTAAATATGCCGACGATAACAAAATGCCAATCATTGATTTAAACGATTTAAAAAAACTGGTTTCTTACCTGTCGGAAGGTGCTGGTGCTGCCGAAATTAAAAGCAGTTATGGCAGTATTTCAACGGCTACATCGGGTACCATGCTTAGAAAAATAGTTGCCATAGAGCAGCAGGGATTAGGCGGTATGTTTGGCGAGAAATCATTTGATATAGAAGATCTTTTCGAGCGGGTTGATGGCAAAGGCACCATTAGCTTGTTAAATATTGCCGATGTTCAGAACCAGCCGGTATTGTACTCAACTTTTTTACTCAGCCTGCTGGCCGAGTTATTTAATACCATGCCAGAGGTTGGCGACTTAGATAAGCCAAAACTCGTGTTCTTTTTTGATGAAGCACATTTATTGTTTAAAAACTCATCAAAAGCATTTTTAGAACAGATAGAAACCATTATCAGGTTAATCCGCTCAAAAGGCATTGGCGTTTTCTTTTGTACACAGGCACCGAGTGACGTTCCTGAAAGTGTTTTAGGACAACTGGGTAACCGCGTACAGCATGCATTAAGGGCGTTTACCCCAAATGATGTAGATGCTCTGAAAAAGACAGTGAATACTTATCCAAAATCAGATTTTTACGAGATTGATAAAATATTAACTTCATTAGGAACCGGACAGGCTTTGGTTACCGTACTCAATGAAAAAGGTATCCCAACGGAAGTTTCGGCAACCATGCTTACCCCACCAAGGGCCGTTATGGGTCCTTTAACTGCTGCAGATTTCGATCAGGTGGTTCACGCCAGTCTGATGTATACCAAATATAAAGACGCAATCGATCCGGAAAGTGCCTACGAAATTTTAACCAAGCGCATTAACGATCAAACTGCTGCTGTAGAACAACAAAAACAGGAAGCCGAAGCACAAAAACAGGCCGAACAGGAAAGCAAACCTAAACCCGGCGAAAAAAGCCTGGTTGAACAGGTAATGGGCGCAACCATTACCCGCCAGATCGGTAAAGAAATTGTCCGCGGTATATTTGGCATGCTTACCGGAAAAAAAACGCGGTCGAAAACCGGCGGCGGACTTTTTGGATTTTAAAAAAACTTATTAATTTACATAATAAAACGCTCAAATAACTAATTTCGCAAGATGAAACCAGAATGGTGAATCAATTGTTCCATCATCAAGGTATTCACACCCAAAAAAAATAATAAATAATAGATGAAACCCACCCTATTAATATTGGCTGCAGGTATGGCTAGCCGTTACGGAAGTATGAAACAGATTGATGGTTTTGGTCCAAATGGCGAAACCATTATCGATTATTCAATATATGATGCCATTAATGCAGGCTTTGGTAAAGTTGTATTTATCATTAAAGAAGAGTTTGTAGACAACTTTAAAGCCATTTTCGAGCCTAAACTGGCTGGCAGAATTGAAACAGATTACGTTTTCCAGAATTTCGATTTAAAACAATTCGGCATCGAAGAAGAAATATACAGAGAGAAACCGTGGGGTACTGCACATGCAATCCTTTCGGGCAGAAATGTAATTAAAGAACCATTTTGCGTAATTAACGCTGATGATTATTATGGTTACGATGCTTTTAAAAAGATGGTTGATTTCTTAACCACAGAGGTAACAGATAGCAATTATTCGATCATTGGTTACGAAATTGGTAAAACCTTATCAGAGTTTGGCGCTGTTTCGCGTGGTGTTTGTAAAGTAGATGCATCAGGTAACTTAGAAGAAATTGTAGAACGCACGAAAGTTTATCCTAAAGATGGCAGTATTTTTTACGAAGAAAATGGTGAAGAATTTCCTTTAGCTTACGAAACACCAGTTTCAATGAATTTCTGGGGTTTTACACCAGCTGTTTTTAAAATTACCGAAGAAATGTTCAGGGAATTTGCAGAAGCAAATAAAGATAAACCAAAAGCAGAATTTTTTATCCCGTTAATTGGTGAAAATCTGGTGAAAAAAAATATAGCAACCTTTAAAGTGGTGCCAACACCTAATAAATGGTTCGGTGTAACTTACAAAGAAGATAAACCTTATGTTCAGGATAGTATTGACCAATTGGTTAAAAACGGAACATATCCTGAAAAATTATGGAACTAAATTTAGACTCCGAAGTTTTAGAAGCCTACGGATACGCTAAAGAAAATACAAAAATTACACAAATAGGTACGGGTTTAATTAACCGTACTTATTTGCTTTCGCCCCAAACCGAAGAGAAGAAATACATCCTTCAAAACATCAATACTTCGGTATTTAAATCACCCCAGGCCATTGCCAATAACCTCAGGGCAATTTCCGATTATCTTAACTTTAACTATCCTGAATATCTTTTTATAAAACCTGTTTCTACAGCTAACAGTGAGGAAATGGCGCATATCCACCATGAATATTGGCGGATGTTACCTTTTGTGCCCAATACCATCTCTTTAGATGTTTTGGCTGATCCTAAGCAAGCCTATGAGGCCGCTAAACAATTTGGCAAGCTGAGTAGATTATTAGATCACTTTGATGCCAAAACGCTTCAACCTACTATCCCTGGTTTTCACGATCTGGGCTTAAGGTATGAACAATTTAACCTGGCCTTAAACCAGGCAGAAGAAATGCTCAAAAATGCGGCAAATACGCAGATTGAAGATGCTTTAACACATAAGTACATTTTAGATTATTATACCTCTTATTCGCATAGAACTGATTTCCCTGATCGTGTGATGCACCACGATACTAAAATCAGCAATGTATTGTTAGACAATGAAACCTATGAAGGAATTTGCGTAATCGACCTGGATACCATTATGCCTGGGAAATTTATTTCCGACCTGGGTGATATGATGCGTACGTATCTTTGTGCTTTCTCTGAAAATGAAACCGATCTGGATAAGATCAAAATACGTTTGCCTTATTTCGAAGCGATGATAAAAGGCTATTTATCGGAAATGAAAAGCATTTTAACGGAAACAGAAAAAGAGCTTATTTTATTTTCGGGTAAATACATGATCTACATGCAGGCCTTACGCTTTTTAACCGATTTTTTAAACGGAAACAAGTACTATCCGGTAAGTTATCCCACACAAAACTTAGACCGTGTTAAAAACCAGTTTAAATTGCTTTATGAATTATCTGTGAACGAAAAAGAATTGCAGGATATTATTGAAGAAAATTTGGTTTAGATCTTTTTAATAAACCTCGCAGGTTTTAAAAACCTGCGAGGTTTAAAACACAACCCCTCCTCCATAAACCCGACAGCAGCGATTCCGATCCTTCATCGGAAGTAGCGAATGGCGGGACTACAGTTCCCGAAAAGTACAGGAACATTCATTTCCAAAATCTTTTGAACCACATAAGATATTTAAAGTCATATAAGTGATTTCCAAACCTCGCAGGTTTTGGAAACCTGCGAGGTTTAACGCACAAAAAAAGCGTTCCGATTTTAAACCGGAACGCTTTTTATATACTCCCAAGACTAACGACTCAGGACTTCAGACACAAGACTATTTCTTATCGTCTTCTTTTACTTCTTCAAAATCAACATCGGTAACGTTATCGCCACCACCTTGAGGCTGACCATCAGCTTGTGGTTGTTCACCACCTTGAGGCTGACCGCCATCTTTGTACATTTCCTCAGATGCTGCGTTCCATGCATTTTGCAATTCAGCTTGCGCTGCATCGATATCTGCAAAGTTACGTGAACCGTGAGCTGCTTTTAATTTCTCTAAACCAGCTTCGATTGGTGCTTTTTTATCAGCAGATAATTTATCACCAAACTCTTTTAATTGTTTCTCAGTTGAGAAGATCAATGCATCAGCTCCGTTGATTTTATCAGCTTCTTCTTTTTGCTTAGCATCATCTGCTGCATTAGCTTCAGCTTCTTCTTTCATTTTTTTGATCTCAGCATCAGTTAAACCTGAAGATGCTTCGATACGGATTTTTTGCTCTTTACCTGTAGCTTTATCTTTCGCACTTACGTGTAAGATACCATTGGCATCAATATCGAATGATACTTCAACCTGAGGCACACCACGAGGTGCTGGTGGAATACCATCTAAAATGAAACGGCCAATTGTACGGTTCTGACCAGCCATTGGGCGCTCACCTTGTAAAATATGGATTTCTACTGAAGGCTGGTTATCAGCTGCAGTTGAGAAAGTCTCCGATTTTTTAGTTGGGATAGTTGTGTTAGACTCGATTAATTTAGTCATTACACCACCCATAGTTTCGATACCTAGTGAAAGAGGAGTAACGTCTAATAACAATACATCTTTCACATCACCAGTTAACACACCACCTTGAATAGCAGCACCAATAGCCACAACCTCATCAGGGTTAACACCTTTACTTGGCTCTTTACCGAAGAAAGCTTTAACTGCTTCCTGAATTGCAGGGATACGGGTTGAACCACCTACCAGGATAATTTCGTCGATATCGCTTGTGCTTAAACCAGCATTTTTCAAAGCAGATTTACAAGGATCGATAGTACGTTTAATTAAGCTATCAGCCAATTGCTCAAATTTAGCACGAGATAATGTACGTACTAAGTGTTTAGGGCCGCTGGCATCAGCAGTAATGTATGGTAAGTTAATTTCAGTTGAAGTTGTGCTTGATAATTCAATTTTAGCTTTCTCAGCAGCTTCTTTTAAACGTTGTAAAGCCATTGGATCTTTTGCAAGGTCCATGCTGTTTTCTGATTTAAATTCTTCAGTTAACCAATCGATAATAATGTGGTCAAAGTCATCACCACCTAAGTGAGTATCACCATCAGTAGATTTTACTTCGAAAACGCCATCACCTAATTCTAAAACCGAAACGTCATGTGTACCACCACCACAGTCAAACACAACAATTTTCATGTCTTTGTGTGCTTTATCTAAACCATAAGCTAAAGCAGCTGCAGTTGGCTCGTTAATGATACGTTTTACAGTTAAACCTGCAATTTCACCAGCTTCTTTAGTAGCCTGACGTTGTGCATCGTTAAAATAAGCAGGCACAGTGATAACTGCTTCTGTAACTTCCTGACCTAAGAAATCTTCAGCAGTTTTTTTCATTTTTTGTAAAATCATTGCAGAAATCTCTTGTGGAGTATATTTTCTGTCGTCGATTTCTACACGTGGTGTATTGTTATCACCTTTAACTACTTTATAAGGTACACGCCCAGCTTCTTTCGCACTTTCGTCATAGCTGTTACCCATAAAGCGTTTAATCGAATATATCGTTTTGGTTGGGTTGGTTATAGCCTGACGTTTAGCAGGCTCGCCAACCTTGCGCTCACCGTTTTCTGCAAAAGCAACAATAGACGGTGTAGTACGTTTACCCTCACTGTTTGCGATAACTACAGGCTCGTTGCCCTCCATTACGCTCACGCAAGAGTTTGTTGTTCCTAAGTCTATTCCAATAATTTTTCCCATTGTATTTTTAATTTCTCTTTTTAAAGTATTATAATTTCTACTGCTATTAAACAATGCTTGTGCCAATTGGTTTTTGGCAGAAAATATGGGTAAAAGACTGTTAAAATGTAAAAAAAGAGACTTGTCTCTACTGACAGCATGACAGAGAATGATGGAAGATGTGGGATGGACGATGGATAAGGGGCAAATCCAAAGATGAAAACTTAAAGACTAAAGGTTAAGCAAAGTTTATTTTTTAAAAGGATTTGTAAATGAAAGTCAGCAGTACTTCGGACGCAGCAGCCCCGCTATCTGCTTTATCCCGACTTTAGGTCGGGATGCCCGCTCCTATCGGGTTTAGTTACAACAGACAGTAAAAAAACCGCCCTTAATTTTTATATCTTTAGAGATACAATTAATCAGTGTAATCATTTAAATCTGTGTAATCCCCATTATATGCAAATAGCAGCCCAAATCGTAATCGGCTTAGTGGCCTTTATCCACATCTACATCCTTTGGCTGGAAATGTTCGCCTGGACCACCAGAGCGCCAAAAGTTTTTAAAACCATTCCGAAAGATTTATTCGTACCAACCAAAACATTGGCAGCCAACCAGGGCTTGTATAATGGCTTTTTAGCCGCAGGCTTAATCTGGTCGCTATGCATCAGCGATCATCAGTGGAAGTTTTATGTGGCCATATTCTTTTTAACCTGCGTAATTATTGCAGGTATTTATGGCGCTGCAACTGCCAGTAAAAAAATCCTTTATGTACAATCTATCCCCGCATTAATCGCATTGATTTTATTGCATCTGTAGTTTATAGTTTTCGATTAGCACATGCAGAAGTTATTCGCTCTCCTCATCTCATTTGCTATTTTCGGATTGAATCCTGTTGCGAACAATAAAATAATTGAAGATAGAATTAATGAAGCCTTAACTTTCTGCCAGAAAAACAAGATGGATACTTCAATTGCCATCATGGTTGATATGAGTATCCATTCGGGCAAAAACAGGATTTTTATTTACGATTTTAAAAAGAAAGAAATCACCATCGAAGGATTATGCGCCCATGGTGTTGGTGGCGGAAGTACCCCAACAAAACCTGTATTTAGCAATAAGGAAGGAAGTTATTGCACCTCATTGGGTAAATATAAAGTTAAAGGCCGTTCGTATAGCAATTGGGGAATCCATGTGCACTATAAAATGTATGGCATAGAAAAAACAAACAGTAACGCTTTTAAAAGGATTGTGGTTTTACATTCTTACACGCCTGTCCCAAATCAGGAAATTTATCCACAAACTTTATTCGGACAAAGTGCCGGCTGCCCAGTCTTATCAGATGCAACCATGAAAAAAATAGACGTGCTTCTTAAAACCAAGAAAAAGCCAGTGTTGTTATGGATTTATGTTTAGTTAATGAAAAGGAAGGTTAAAAAAGAGTAATCGTTATTTCGACTGAAACGCAGTCCCGAATATTCGGGAGAGAAATATATGGATTAACAAACTCAATGATTTCTCCACTGCAGTCGAAATGACGACCATTCGCGGGCATCTAACCAAGACAACTACAATTCCAATAACCGTTCCAAATGATGGTAACCAATCCCGAAATACTCCTTGCTAGCTTTTATTTTCTCTAAAATTCTCTTTTGCTCTTCGTTCTTCGGACTTCCGGCTAAAGACTTCGGACTTTTTTTCACCCCCACCACAAGCACATTCTTTGGCGTATGCGCATCTGAAATAAATTCAAAAACCTTGGTTTTATATCCGAAGTATTCTAAAATTAGGGCCCGAATACCATCGGTAACCATTTCGGCCTGGCGTTCTAAAAAGATGCCATATTTGGTTAAAAACGAGACATCATTCTTCACTTTGTTTTGCTCAATTTCTCTACGGATCTGTTTATGGCAACATGGTGCAACAACAATCAGTTCGGCATTTGCTTTAATTCCTTTAAAAATGGCATCATCTGTTGCCGTATCGCAGGCATGTAAGGCGATTAATAAATTAACATCTTCAGCATTATAATCTTCAATCGTCCCCTGAACAAAATTCAATTGGGCAAAAGCAGATTTTTCAGCAACACTATTACACAAATCCACCATATCCTGACGATACTCTACCCCAACTACTTCAGTTTCCAGTTTTAAAACCGAATGCAGGTAATCGTACAATGCAAAAGTTAAATAACCTTTGCCCGAGCCCATATCAGCCACTTTTTTAATCGTATCTTCTGGCAATTCTTTAATCAAAGCACTTAAAATTTCGATGTAATGGTTAATCTGACGGAATTTATCCTGTGCATTTTTAAAAACCTTACCTTCAGCATCGGTAATTTTCAACTCGGTTAAATACGATTTTGAATCGGGCTTAATCAATCTCGTTTTTTCTTTGTCGTGGATGGCAGAAGGGACTTCTTTAGCTGATGCTTTTGTTTCCCTCAAAACCACTTTACCGTTGTTCAGTTCTTCTAAAATCAGGTCTTTTTCGGTAGTAAATAAGGTGCCTATTTTAAATCCATTTTCCAGATAATCAGTAATCAGGTCTAGCCCTTCATCAACGCCATAGTTTTTTACCACATCGCGGGTTTTATAGCGATAGGTAAAGGCCAGCTTATCTTCACGTTTAATCGCCACTTTACGGATCAGCAACTGCTTTAGCGCTTCCTCCGCTCCTTTATAGTTCCCTAAAGAAACTTTCACGAAGGTTGTTGCATCCAGGCTTTCTTTTAAAGCGATACTAAACTGTTTGATATATTCTGATACTGCCATTTGTAATTTTGAACTGCAAAGATAATCAAGTTTATCTGCAGCCGAATATTTAAGCGATAATGTAACAATAGAGCGACTATAGAAAAAACTGATAAATGAAGTAAAATGGAAGATGGAAAAAATTTTCAACCAGAAAAACCACTGGCAAGGCCCTAAATAAACCTGTGAGGTAATACGATTTAGAAATACGTACTGCTATTATTATCTATATTGATTCCAAAGTAGCGGATCACTTTTTTTTCAAAAAATTAAGCTTTAGATTAGGGTATTAAAATAGCTAACCATAATACATGAGTGACTTTCAGATAAAAAAATCTCCAACCGTTTATGATGCCATTATTGTTGGCTCAGGAGCTGGTGGCGGGATGGCTGCGTACGTTCTGGCACATGCAGGGCAAAAGGTATTATTGCTCGAGGCCGGTCAAAATTTCGATCCACGATTAGATTCACATCAATTAAAATGGCCCTGGGAATCGCCCCGCCGCGGTGCAGGTACCGTTCGTCCATTTGGTGATTTTGATGCTTCTTATGGTGGCTGGGAGTTAGAAGGCGAGCCTTATACCCAGAAAAACAAAAGCGAATTCGAATGGTTCCGTTCGCGGATGCTCGGTGGCCGTACCAACCACTGGGGCAGGATTTCTTTACGGATGGGTCCGGAAGATTTTAAACCTAAAGACGGTTTAACCGATGCCTGGCCGATTACCTATGCTGATGTAAAACCATTTTACGATAAAGTTGACCGCATGATTGGTATTTATGGAACGGCAGAAGGAATTGAAAGTGAGCCGGATGGAATTTTCATGAAACCGCCAAAACCCAGGTTAAACGAGCTTTTCATCAAAAAAGGTGCAGAAAAAGCGGGGGTAAAAGTAATTACCGGACGTGGATCAGTCCTTACCGAAGCTTTACCGAATAACAGCGATCGCGCACCTTGTTTTTATTGTGGCCAATGTGGCAGAAGCTGTAAAGTTTATGGCGATTTTTCGTCTTCATCATGTTTGGTAAATCCTGCAGTTAAAACAGGAAACCTTAACGTAATTACCGACGCCATGGTGCGTGAAGTAATTACCGATAAAGATGGATCCGCAAAAGGTGTTTCTTATGTAAACCGCAAAGATTTGCAGGAATATCAGGTAAACGGGAAACTGGTTATTTTAGGCGCCAGTGCCTGCGAATCTGCCCGTATATTATTGAATTCAAAATCAGCCTCACATCCAAATGGCCTGGCCAATAGCAGCGGTGTGGTTGGAAAATACTTACACGATTCTACCGGAGCCAGTGTTTCGGGCTTTCTGCCTCAATTAATGGATAGGAAACGTTATAATGAAGATGGCGTTGGTAGTGTACACATTTATTCACCATGGTGGTTAGATAATCGTAAACTCAACTTCCCGCGTGGTTACCACATCGAATATTGGGGCGGCATGGGTATGCCCGCTTATGGTTTTGGTGGCGGTGTAGCCGAAATGAACGGAATGGTACCTGGAAGAGATGGCAAAATGAAAGAAGCCGGAGGTTACGGAAAATCATTAAAAGATGATTACCGCCGTTTCTATGGAACCGGAGTTGGAATGGCTGGTCGTGGTACCGCAATTGCCAGAGAAAGCAATTACTGCGAGATCGATCCGAATACGGTAGATAAATATGGTATTCCGGTTTTAAGATTTAACTATAAATGGGACAAAGATGAAATTCTGCAGGCAAAACACATGCAGGAAACCTTCCTTTCGATTATGAAGGAAATGGGGGCCGTGGTTACTTCTGAAATTCAGGGGGCAGATACCAATTACGGCTTACTTAACCCTGGGAAAATTATCCACGAAGTAGGTACCATCCGTATGGGCGATGACCCTAAAAAATCGGCATTGAATAAATACTGCCAGGCACATGATTGCAAAAACCTTTTTGTAGTTGATGCCGGGCCATTTGTACAACAGGGCGATAAAAACGCAACCTGGACGATTTTAGCCCTTTCGATGCGTACTGCGGAATATATTTTAGCTCAAAAGAAAAAACAGAACATTTAAGAATTACCATAATGAACAGACGTGATTCCATAAAAGCATTGGGTTTAACAGCCATTAGTACAACTGTACTTTTGGATGCCTGTAAACAACCTGAAACAAAAACCGAAGCCGCCGCACCTGAAGAAACCGCAAAAGAAGCGGGAAGGGAACAATGGGAGTTAGACCGCGACAAAAACCTGAAATCGGAAACCTTTTTTACTAAACATGAAATGGCCACCATTACAGTTTTGGCCGACATCATTATTCCAAAGGATGAAGTTTCGGGCAGCGCATCGGAAGCAAAAGTGCCCGAGTTTATCGAATTTATAGTAAAAGATATTCCTGAACATAAAGTACCCATGCGTGGCGGACTGAAATGGCTCGATGTATACAGTTTCAATAAATTTCAAAAACCGTTTGTTGAAGCATCGGCAGATCAGCAGATTTCGATTGTGGATGAAATTGCCTACCCTAAAAAAGCCCGCCCAGAAATGCAGGCAGGCGTAACCTTTTTCAACAGGATGAGAAGTTTAACGGCATCTGGTTTTTACACCACAGAAATGGGCGTAAAAGACATTGGTTATGTGGGCAACGCACCAAACCAATGGGCAGGCGTTCCTGCTGATGTACTGAAACAGTACGGCATGGAAAATGTGAAGGTATAACAAGGTTATAAACGTAAAAGGTCAAGTTTAAAAACTTGACCTTTTTTATTCCGCCTCGGTACGTGTCCCACATAACGAAATATTACGGTTTGTGGAGGACACAAACCATGCCTCACGGGATTACTCTACAATCAAAATCAAACCTTTTCCTTTTTCAACAGGAATCGATTTTCCATCCACATAACTTCCTGCACTTTGGAATTTATCAATTGCGGGGGCATTTATTTTAACTTTCGATGCATTTAAACCTAGTTTAGCCCAATCAATGGCTAAATTAACCTTGGTATCTCCTTCTGCCCAGCTCGCCAAAGCAATCATTGTTTTTCCCTGTTTTTTGTAAACCGTTGCCAACACTTTTGGATTATCGGTTTTAACCGGACAGGTTTCGCTCCAGTAGCCAATCATTTCAGATCCTTTTATGCCAAAGTTATCCCAGGCCTTCCATAAAGGTTTTGGATCACTTTTATCCGACCAGCCTAAACGACTCGTCATGCCATAAATCATACCACGCCAGGGGTTTCCATCATCCTGCAACATCTCGCCCATTAAACCGAAAGGAATTCCGCTTACTTCAGTTAAAAAGAAATCAGGATTGTTTTTTTGGTAATCGAAATATTCGCCAAACCATAAACGGTTCAGGTAAGGAAAATGCTCGAGGTATAAAATGGCGCTGTTATTAAAACCATCACTTTTATTGTATTGGTTTGCAGAATGCAGATCGATAATACCCGGATGGTTATTCTGTGTTAGTACGCGTTTAATCCGCTTCATAGTTACACGATCGAAGGCCACATCATCTAAATACACACCATCAATCCCAACATTGTTTACTAACCAGTTCATGCCTTCTACATAGTAATTATGCCAGCGATTCATTCCGCTGTTAATTACGGCCGCATCTTTAATTTCGGGTACAAACCATGCAGCAATATAATTACTATCCAAATGCTCCTGTAACCAGCTAAAACCGCCACCTTTACCAGGAGAGTACACTTCGGTACCTAAACTCCGTAAAGCAGGCCACTCGTATGCATGGTTAGATAATTCGCGAACGGTATTATAAATTTTCACTTTCAATCCTTTCGAATGCGCATTATCGATATAACCTTTCATCTTTTTCCACTCGATAAACGGATAATTGATCCAGGGATTAATTGGTGTGGCATGGTGAATGTTCACTACCGTTGCACCCGTCGATTTAATCGAATCTAAATCACCATATTTATGATAGAAACGATTATCCCATTGAAAATCGGTATTGATTAAGTGAAAAGGCGTAATCAGCAAGTTGAAGTTGTAATAAAGTACATCCCCCTTTTTCATGCTTCTTGCCCCTGTAAAGTTATCGGCCAGCATCGAACTGCCTTTTACATTGATCTGGATGCCACCCTTATCTCCATTACCCCACGATTTAGGCAACAATAAAGGCTTTTGAAGGTAGAAATTGGTATTCAACGGACGAACATAGTTCTCATCTCTCAAGTTGTAATAGAGGCCCGCATTTACGTTTCCGATCCACACGGCATCCTGGTTTTTATTGGCCACATCCCATTTCCATTTCACGGTGTCGGGTCTAACACCGCCTTTTTCACCCAAACCCATTAAATATTTAGTAGAGCCCTTATCAAAAGGAATATGAAAATCAACATTACTGAATTCCACATCTTTTAACGCTGTAACCTTAACTACATAATGTACATAACCATCAAACTCTAAAGCACCTTCTAAATCCATTTTCAGGTTTTCAGAAGTATTAGTCGCCGACCATTTTACTGTTCCAGCTTCTTTACCGGTAATTTGAAAATTGGTTGGTACAAATTTCTCCTGCGTTTTTGGCGTATTAAAAAAGTGAAAGTGAATTGGTTCTGCCAGGATATTATTTGGTTTTTCGTTATAAGCGGTCATTTCAGCATTAAAGAAAGTCTGAATCTGCTTAGGAAAACCATCTGCGTTGATTTCAAATTTTCTGCCTAAAAGAGAGATTACATTACCTTCAACTGTTAAAGGCGTATAAGGAGCAACTACAGTATTGGCTTGTGCCAAAGTAGAATTTAACCAGGTTAAACGGGTCTGTTTGTTTGGCGTTCCTACACCGGCATCAGCTAAAACTTCACTACCTACGGTAATTTTAACATCGATTACTTTAGATTTTCCATTGGCTTTGACCGTAAATTTTCCAGCATAAATGCCTGCAATTGTAGTTTTAGGAATATTTACAGTAATCCACATCGGCTGAATTTTACCTGATGATACATTTACTGTCTCTACCAATGGTTTGTTATCGTAACTCGTTCCATTGGTATTTAAACAGTTGATGTTTTTAGAAGAAATTATTTTTCCTGCTGTAGTTTTTAAATCGCCGAAGTTCACCTCAACGTTTTTTAAATCTTTCAAAGCATATACACCCAATTGAAAAGCATAGTTTTCGCCTTTGCTGGCCATTCCTGTGAAAGAATTTAATGCACCTTTTTGCACCCAACGGTAAGGCAGGTCGTTTTGCATTTTAATGGGGTACATCCTGTCCTCAGGAAACACAATAAAAGCATCTGAAGGATATTTCAACTTAATAGAAGCAGTTTCTTGAGCAGTGGCGATGATTTCCATTGGATAAAAAGAATTGAAAGCATCGATAGATTGAATCTCCACCACTGAAGTGTTCACCTTAACTTGCTTTGCAGTGCTCAACCAAGCCTGATCTACCTGTTTAGGTTTGATGTAAACTCCCTTTGGATAATTATCTCTGCCTTCATTTTTATAAGCGAGGTAATACACGTAATATTTTCCGGCACCAGTAGTTTCAAAATAAACATCAGCACTTTCTCTAGTTAATTTATCTGTACCAACCACTGAAATGGTTTTACCGTTGGCATCCTGAACGATGATTCCTTTTAACTCAGGATGTTCATCCCTCCTGCGCCAATCAATTTTAGCGTGGGCAATTTTTCCAGTACCAGCAAACTGGAGCACAACCCGACGGTTCCCCAGCGAATCAGGATTCCAGGCATTGTTACCACTGGTATATTTTAATATTTGTGCATGAAGGGATAGCTGTCCGAGTAAACAGACAAGTAAAAAAAGCCTAAATTTCATTATCAATTTGTTTTAGGCTAATTTATGTATAGCAGATTGAATTAAAGCTATGTAATGAAAAAATGAGACAAACGTTTGTCCAATTATTTAAATCCGTTATAAATCAAAAAGGCATCGTAACGTTTTAAAAAATCAAGCTTTCCGGAAGGCAATTGCTTAAAGTTTCCCATTAAAATAAGTTGCTTATCCACTTTTCCAACAGTTTCTTCAACTAACCGATTAGCTTCAAGCTGATCTTTTGAAGATAATCCCGTTATTGCCGCGCCTTGCCAAATCACTGGTTTCAGTTTATCATACGTTGATAAAGAGTTGTAATAACCGGTTGCAATAAATGCTACATTGTTCCTGAAATCTTTTGATTTATCCAAAATCGAGGCAAAAGAATATTTTTTTTCTATAGAAGCATGGTAACTACCAAAATTGCCGAAAAACCTGGGTTTCAAATCAGGGTTTGTTTTTAAAATTCCGTCAAATGCAATTTTGAAATTCTCCAATAACTCCTCTTCACGGTGAACGCCCCGAAATTGTTTTACACTATTTACAATAAGGTAATAATCTTTATAAAAATCACCAAAGCAGGCCAGTAATTCAGGAAAATGCATTTTGCTTACTTCTTTCAACCGAAATGTTAGACCACTTAAAATCTGATAATCATTGCTATTTAAGATTTTTTCGAATAAATCATTGATCTCTCCAGGTAAGGGCCTGAGAGAATATTTTCTTAAATATTTAATAGCATTCAAATAATCGCGCTGAATATTTGTTCTTGTAGATGTATTTTGAAGATCAATATCTATTCCTACAAATGAAATCTTATTTGAACTTGATTGTTTCAAATTGTATTTGTACAAAGAAATCATGTTGTAATAATATCGCTTAAGGCTTAAACTATCAAGCCCCAGCTGATCATCCCAGGTAGCCAGAATCTTTAAATCTCCGGTTTTCAGGAAAAGATTATAACAAAATAAGTAAGAATGACTATATTCTGAAAGCATGTAATTAACACCCTTTATTTCATGCAAGGCGAGAAAAATCGACCGAAGGCTTCTGCCAGTTGATTTCATATCATGATATTCTCCTTTCAAATAGATCATTTTTTCAGGTAGCATCTTAGCCATTGATTGAGATAAAGATTTAATATCAATACTATCTGAAGTTGCGATAACAAGTTTATTAATAATACTATCCTGTTGACTTTGAGCCGCTGCGCTTGAAAAGCTGAACAGGATGCAGAGGGCGATAATGACTTTCATAATTTGGTAATACAAGAATAGAAAAAAACAACATAAAAAAAGTCCTGCTCTTTCGAACAGGACTTTCTTATACTTAAAGGGAATAAAATTATTCTCCTTTTGGTTCTTCAGTAGCAGGAGCTTCTTCAGCAGGAGCAACTTCTTCGGCAACTTCAGCTTTCGCTTCAGCAGCTTTAGGTGCAGCAGCAGCTTTGCTTCTACCACGACGAGTTGTTTTCTTCTCTTCTTTAACTTCTACATCTTTACCGTAAACTGTATTGTAGTCTACCAATTCAATTAATGCCATCTCAGCGTTATCACCCTGACGATTGTTTAATTTAATGATACGAGTGTAACCACCTGGACGGTTTGCAACTTTCTCAGCAATTTCGCGGAATAAAATTGTTACTACTTCTTTATCTTGTAAATAAGCAAATACAGTACGACGTGAGTGAGTAGTATCATTTTTTGATTTAGTGATAATTGGCTCAACATAAGTACGTAATGCTTTAGCTTTAGCTAAAGTAGTTGTAATTCTTTTGTGCAAAATAAGTGATGAAGCCATGTTAGCTAACATCGCCTTTCTGTGGCTTGCGGTTCTACCTAAGTGGTTTACTTTTTTACCGTGTCTCATTGTTTTTTAATTGAGTGTATACCGTCTCGTTGCAATGAAGCTGAGGGAATTATACACTGTGAAATAATAATTTGTTCAACGCTTTGCGCTAAGCGCATGGCGCCATGCTGACTATTCTTCGTCTAATTTAAATTTAGACAGGTTCATACCGAATGATAAACCTTTTGATTTTACTAATTCCTGGATCTCTGTTAAAGATTTTTTACCGAAGTTTCTGAATTTTAACATATCAGCAACATCGTAAGAAACTAAATCAGCTAAAGTACGGATATCAGCAGCTTTTAAGCAGTTTAATGCCCTAACTGAAAGATCCATGTCTACTAATTCAGTTTTAAGGATTTTACGCATGTGTAAAATTTCCTCGTCAACTTCTTTAGTTTCTTCTTTAGCCTGAGATTCTAATACTAAATTCTCATCAGAGAATAACATAAAGTGTTGGATAAGAATCTTAGCCGCTTCTTTTAATGCTTCTTCAGGATGAATTGAACCGTCAGTAGAGATATCTAGAACCAATTTTTCATAATCCGTTTTTTGCTCAACACGAAAGTTTTCGATCGTGTATTTTACATTTTTCATTGGAGTATAAATCGAATCGATTGCGATTACACCTACAACAGCATCAGCAACTTTATTTTCTTCAGCAGGTACATAACCACGTCCTTTATTGATGGTTAATTCCACTTCCAAAGTAACAGATTTATCCATGTTGCAGATAACGTGCTCAGGGTTTAAAACTGTAAAGTTGTTAGAGAATTTAGTGATATCACCAGCTTTAAACTGATCTTGACCATTAACGATGATGAAAACTTTTTCAGAATCACCTGAATCACCAGTTTTCTTAAAACGAACTTGTTTTAAGTTTAGGATGATATCAGTTAAATCTTCTACAACACCTTTCATGGTAGAAAACTCGTGAGAAACGCCTGAAAAACGAATAGTAGTAATAGCATAACCTTCTAATGAAGAAAGTAAAATTCTTCTTAAGGCATTACCAATTGTTACACCGAAACCGGGCTCTAAAGGACGAAATTCAAATGTGCCATCGAAATCGGTTGATTTCTGCATGATCACTTTGTCTGGTTTCTGAAATGCTAAAATTGCCATTTATAATTTTTTAAATTCGTTATTGAATATATAGTAACAAGAAAAAAGTTAATTACCCTTTTGAGGTAATTAACTATCTTATTTATTACTTTGAGTATAACTCGATGATTAAGTTTTCCTTGATGTTTTCAGGAATCTCATCACGTTGAGGGTAAGTTAAGAATTTACCAGTTAATTCACCAGCATTCCACTCTAACCATGCGAACTTGTTAATTGTTCTGCCTGCAACTGAGTTACTAATTGATTCTAAAGATTTAGATTTTTCACGAACAGCAACCACATCACCAGCTTTTAACTGATATGAAGGGATATTTACAACTTCACCATTCACGGTTACGTGTTTATGGCTAACTAACTGGCGTGCACCAGAACGGGTTGTTGCAATACCTAAACGGTATACTGTGTTATCTAAACGTGCTTCTAATAATTGAAGTAAGTTATCACCAGTGATACCTGCACGTGAAGATGCTTTTTTAAACAAGTTACTGAACTGTTTTTCTAACACACCATAAGTGTATTTTACTTTTTGTTTCTCCATTAACTGGATAGCATATTCAGATTGTTTTCCTCTTCTTTTTGATGAGCCATGTTGCCCAGGAGGATAATTTTTTCTGTCTAACACCTTATCAGGACCGAAGATTGGTTCTCTGAATTTACGGGCGATTTTTGATTTTGGGCCTGTATATCTTGCCATTTTTTTTCTGTTTTTAAAGTATCATCCAGCCTGTAACTGGAGATTCTTAGCTTTAAAATTAATTAAACTCTTCTCTTTTTAGGAGGACGACATCCGTTGTGAGGAAGTGGAGTAATATCTTTAATAGATGTTACTTCGATACCTGCTACTTGTAAAGTTCTGATTGCAGATTCACGACCTGAACCCGGACCTTTTACAAATACTTCAACTTTACGTAAGCCTAAATCAAATGCAACTTTACCACAATCTGATGCTGCTTGACCAGCTGCATACGGTGTGTTCTTTTTAGAACCTTTAAAGCCCATTTTACCAGCAGAAGACCATGAAATAGTCTGTCCGTTGTTGTTTGTTAAGGTAACGATGATGTTGTTGAAAGTAGCATTGATATGCGCCTGACCAACAGACTCAATTACAACGATACGTTTTTTTGTTACTTTTTTACTCTTAGCCATTTTATCTTTTAGATTTTAGATATGAGACTTGAGATATGAGACTTTCTCTACCCCGATACTCAGTATCCTACTTTTTCTCTTTTATTCCAGATCTGAGCAGATTTTAAAGACGCGAAGCTCACATCTAAAATCTCACCTCTCCTATCTATCTATTACTTAGTAGCTTTTTTCTTGTTAGCAACTGTTTTTCTCTTACCCTTACGAGTACGTGAGTTGTTTTTAGTACGCTGACCACGAGAAGGTAAACCTTTTCTGTGACGTAAACCGCGGTAACAACCAATATCCATTAAACGTTTGATGTTTAACTGAACCTCTGAGCGTAAAGCACCTTCTACTTTAATCTCATCGTTGATCATTGTACGGATTGCCGTCAACTCATCATCAGACCAGTCTTGTACTTTTTTGTTTAAATCGATACCTGCTGTAGTTAAAATACGTTGTGCAGTTGTTCTGCCAATTCCGTAGATATAGGTTAAACCGATCTCTCCTCTTTTGTTTCTTGGTAAATCAATACCTGAAATCCTTGCCATATTTATTTATGTTTTTTACGTAACTCCGAACGGCGGGCCACCGTTGTGCGGTTCATTACAATATTCTTAATTACCCCTGACGTTGTTTGTATTTAGGATTTTTCTTGTTGATAACGTAAAGTTTACCTTTACGGCGAATAATCTTACAATCAGCGCTACGTTTTTTAATTGATGATCTAACTTTCATTTTATTTGTATCTATAAGTAATGCGTCCTTTTGTTAAATCATAAGGAGACATTTCCAATTTAACTTTATCCCCAGGAAGAATTTTGATGTAGTGCATCCTCATCTTACCTGAAATGTGAGCAATAATCTCATGCCCGTTCTCGAGTTCTACCCGGAACATTGCATTAGACAATGCTTCTCTTATTACTCCGTCTTGTTCAATTGAGGCTTGTTTAGCCATATTTTATTGATTGTTACTTAATTAGCTGCTTCTAAACAGGGTTGCAAAATTAAATAAAAAATTTTAATTATTTATTTTTTTTGTTGTAAAACTTCTTCTATTATAGAAAACGTTGATAAAACCTCCGCTTTGCCCTTTTTAACGGCTACTGTATGTTCAAAATGTGCTGATGGTTTATTGTCTTTACTGGTTACTGTCCATCCATCTTTATGGAATTTAACACCGGCTACGCCTGCATTGATCATGGGTTCAATTGCAATTACCATTCCTTCTTCAAGTTTTGGTCCTGCACCACGCTTTCCATAATTAGGAATTTCTGGTTTCTCATGAAGCTTTACGCCAACGCCATGTCCAACAAGTTCTCTTACTACTCCAAATCCATTAGTTTCTGCATGGTGCTGAACAGCGAAACCAACATCACCGATACGCATACCGGCAACTGCTTTCTCTATTCCCAACTCCAGGCAACGTTTAGTAACCTCAACCAGTTTCTGTTTTTCAGCATCAATTTCTCCGATGGAGAAAGTATAAGCCGAATCGCCAAAATAGTTATTCTTGATTACGCCACAATCAACCGAAATCAGATCCCCATCTTTAATTACATAATCGCTTGGAAAACCATGAACAACCTGCTCATTTGGCGAAATACATAAAGAATAAGGAAAACCATTGTAATTTAAAAATGCAGGGATTGCTCCATTGTCACTAATAAACTCGTAAGCCAGTTTATCTAATTGGATAGTAGTCATGCCTGCCTTAATCACTTTAGCCACTTCTGCCAAGGTTTTAGAAACAAGCATGGAACTTTCTCTTATTAACTCGATCTCCTCAAGAGATTTGTAATAGATTTTAGACATTCAGTTAAAGTTTTGAATGAGTGAATTTTGAGTGAGCAAAATGCCAAACCAGCTTTCTGCTCATTCAATCATTCAAAATTCAATAATTCCATTTTTACAACGCTGCGTTGCTACTTGCAGCAGGAACACCTGTTCTGCCAGTAACCCTACCCGTTTTCATTAAACCATCGTAGTGACGCATCAATAAATAACTTTCGATCTGCTGTAAAGTATCCAATACAACACCAACCAAAATCAATAAAGAAGTACCACCAAAGAAGTGTGCAAATTCTTGTTTAATACCAAACTTAACCGCCAACGAAGGAAGAATAGCAATGATCGCTAAGAATACTGCACCTGGAAAAGTGATTTTAGAAATTACATCATCAATAAAAGTTGATGTTGCAAAACCCGGTTTAACACCTGGAATAAAACCACCGTTTTTCTTCATATCATCGCTCATTTGAGTTGGGTTAACTGTAATGGCTGTATAGAAGAAAGTGAATGCAATAATTAAAATAGCGAACGTTAAGCTATAAGCCAACGAAGTTGTGTTACTGAACTGGATTAACCAAGAACCTTGTAAAGAAGGAACAAACTGCATTAAAGCACCTGGAATGAACATTAACGCCTGAGCAAAAATGATTGGCATTACACCAGCAGCATTCACTTTTAAAGGAATGTACTGACGGACGCCACCAAACTGGCGGTTGCCAACAATTTTCTTAGCGTATTGTACAGGTACTTTACGTACACCTTGAACAATTAAAATGGTAAACATTACCACAGCAAATAATGCAACGATCTCTAAAACCAAAGCAACCGGGCCTCCACCTTCACTGGCAGAACCTACACGGGCACTAAACTCTTGAGAAATTGCAACTGGTAAACGGGCAATAATACCAACCATAATGATTAGTGATGTACCGTTACCAATACCTTTATCAGTAATTTTTTCACCTAACCACATTACGAATAATGTACCTGCCGTTAATACAAACGTAGATAACACCAAAAATAAAGTGTTCGGTAATAAAATAGCTTCTGCAGGAACCTGCGTTTTAACGTAACCTACAGATTGAACGATTGTGATCGCTACCGTTAGGTAACGGGTAATCTGGTTCATTTTCTTTCTACCACTTTCGCCCTCTTTCTGCATTTTTTGGAAAGAAGGAACAGCAATACCTAATAGTTGCACCACGATAGACGCAGAGATATAAGGCATTACCCCCAATGCTAGGATAGACACACGAGAGAAAGAACCTCCGGCAAACATATCTAGTAAGCCTAAAAGTCCCGATTTTTCGTTATTGCCTAAAGCAGTTGGATCCACACCTGGTAAAACCACGTGAGATACGAAACGGTATACCAAAAGAATTAAGAGCGTAAACAATATACGCTCTTTTAATTCCTGAATTTTCCAGATATTACTTAAAGTAGTAAATAGCTTCTTCATTTAATAATTACAATTTTACAATAGAACCACCTGCAGCTTCAATAGCTTTTTGTGCGGTTGCAGAGAACGCATGTGCTGTAATTTCTAGCTTTGCTTTAACTTCACCACGACCTAAAATTTTAACTAAGTCGTTTTTAGAAGCCAAACCATGTGCTTGTAAAGCAGCAAAATCGATAGTTGTTAAGCTGTGTTTTTCAGCTAATGCTTGTAAAACATCTAAGTTTACACCAACATACTCAGTACGGTTAATTGGTTTGAAACCAACTTTAGGCACACGACGTTGTAAAGGCATTTGACCACCTTCGAAACCGATTTTGGTTTTGTGACCTGAACGAGAACCCGCACCTTTGTGACCACGAGTTGAAGTACCGCCACGACCAGAACCTGTACCACGACCAATTCTTTTGCTGTTTTTTGTAGAACCTACTGCAGGTTTTAAATTACTTAAATTCATTTTTTTGAATTTGTGTTGCCCTTCGCTTTCACTAAACAGGTACAACGATTAAACATATATAAAGGTAATACCGGTTTTACCCAATATTACCTTTAAAACTTTTACTAAATTGCTTCGATTGCTACCAAGTGGTTCACTTTGCGAACCATACCGATAATCTGTGGTGTAGCTTCAACCTCAACACTTTGGTTCATTTTTGATAAACCCAAAGCCTGAACGGTTCTTTTTTGGCGCTCGCTTCTGTCGATAACGCTTTTTACTTGTGTTATTTTGATCTTAGCCATGATATTATCCGTTAAATACTTTGTTTAAATCAATACCACGGGTTTGAGCTACTGTATAAGCATCGCGCATTTTAGTTAACGCATCAACAGTTGCCTTTACCACGTTGTGTGGGTTAGATGATCCTTTAGATTTTGCCAATACGTTGTGTACACCAGCACTCTCTAATACGGCACGCATCGCACCACCTGCAATTACTCCGGTACCTACTGCAGCTGGTTTGATTAATACAAAACCACCTGAGAATTTACCGATTTGCTCGTGAGGAACAGTACCGTTTAAAATTGGAACTTTTACCAAGTTCTTTTTAGCATCATCCACACCTTTTGCAATTGCTTCAGTTACCTCTTTCGCTTTACCTAAACCGAAACCAACAACACCGTTTTCATCACCTACAACAACAATTGCTGAGAAGCTGAAAGTACGGCCACCTTTGGTTACTTTGGCAACACGTTGTATACTAACCAAACGATCCTTTAACTCGATATCGGTGGTTTTTACTCTTTTTATATTAATAGTTGACATCTTACTTTTTCTTCAGATTAAAATACTAAACCAGCTTCGCGGGCACCCTCTGCCAACGATTTTACACGACCGTGGTATAAATAGCCGTTTCTATCGAAAACAACTTCTTTAACACCTGCTGCAATTGCTTTTTCGGCAACTAATTTACCTACTGCAACTGATTGGTCGCTCTTGTTTCCAGTACCAGAAAAATCTTTCGATAATGATGATGCTGATGCTATTGTTGTACCGGTTACATCGTTAATTACCTGCGCATAAATCCCTTTATTGCTTCTATATACAGATAACCTTGGACGTTCTTCCGAACCGGTAAGTCTTTTTCTGATCCCTTTTTTAATACGATCTCTTCTTGATAATTTTTTACCTGCCATGATTACTATTTTTTAGATGCTGATTTACCTGCTTTTCTTCTTAACACTTCACCTACAAACTTGATACCTTTACCTTTATATGGCTCTGGTGCACGTAACGAACGGATTTTCGCTGCTACCTGACCGATCAATTGTTTGTCAATACTTTCTAAAATGATTTTAGGAGTCTGACCTTTTTCTGAAGATGTAGTTACTTTAATTTCTTCCGGTAACTGGAATACATAATGGTGAGAATAACCTAAAACCAGATCTAATGTATTACCTGTGTTTGTCGCACGGTAACCAACACCTACTAATTCTTGAGTTAATTTGTAACCTTCTGTAACACCAACAACCATGTTGTTAAGCAATGAGCGATATAAACCGTGTAATGCTTTATGTTTCTTTTGTTCTGAAGGACGTTGAACTGTTAAAATTCCGTCTTCCTGACTTACAGTGATATCTGAATCTACTGCTTGTGTTAATTCACCTTTAGGACCTTTTACACTTACTACGTTATCTTTTGATACGGTAATTGTAACACCTGCTGGGATTGTAATTGGGGCTTTTCCTATTCTTGACATTGTGCTGTTCTCCTAATATTAATAAACGTGACACAATACCTCACCACCAATGTTTAATTTGGCTGCTTCTTTATCGGTCATTACACCTTTAGAAGTAGATAAGATTGCGATACCTAAACCGTTTAATACTCTTGGCATATTTTCAACACCAGCATAGTTTCTCAAACCTGGTTTACTTATCCGCACTAATGTACGAATAGCAGGAACTTTAGTAATCGGATTGTATTTCAAAGCGATTTTAATAATGCCTTGAACTGTAGTATCTTCAAACTTATAGTTCGCGATGTAACCTTTATCAAAAAGAACTTTAGTAATTTCTTTTTTAAGGTTTGATGCAGGAATTTCTACAACACGGTGGTTGGCCTTAATGGCATTCCTTACTCTTGTTAAATAATCTGCTATTGGATCTGTATTCATTTTTTATTGTTTTTGATAGTGGTTTCCTTCTGCTACCCAGCTGTGGGACCTGCTATCGGTTAAAATTCTTTTTTAGTATAAAGACATAAATAAGTATCAAGTATCGAGACACAATTTGGTCTTGATACTTGATACTACAGTACTTTAATACTATTCTATATTACCAAGATGCTTTTTTAACACCTGGTATTTTACCGTCTAGTGCCATCTGGCGGAATGTTACCCTTGAAATGCCAAAGGTACGCATATATCCACGAGGACGACCAGTTAATTTACAACGGTTGTGTAAACGTACCGGAGATGAGTTTTTAGGTAATTTATCTAAACCCTCGAAATCTCCTGCAGCTTTTAATACTGCACGTTTTTCAGCGTATCTAGCTACCAATTTTTGGCGCTTAACTTCGCGTGCTTTTACACCTTCTTTTGCCATTATTCTGCTGTTTTTTGATTTTTAAATGGTAATCCGAATTGTTTCAATAACTCAAGAGCCTCAACGTCAGATTTTGCCGAAGTTACGAAAGTTATATCCATCCCTAAAATTTTATTGATTTTATCTATATTAATCTCTGGGAAGATGATTTGCTCAGTAACTCCTAATGTATAGTTACCTTTTCCATCAAAACCTTTATCGTTAATACCTTTGAAATCACGGATACGTGGCAAAGCTACAGAGATCAAACGATCTAAGAACTCGTACATATTGTTATCGCGTAAAGTAACACGTACACCTACTGGCATACCTTTACGTAATTTAAAGTTAGAGATATCTTTCTTAGAGTTAGCCGGAACCGCTTGCTGACCAGTAATGGTAGTCAACTCAACGATAGTGGTATCCATAATCTTTTTATCTGTAACAGAAAAACGACCAACACCCTGATTGATACAGATTTTTTCCAATTTAGGAACCTGCATTACAGTTTTGTACTGAAATTTCTCTTTTAGTGCATTTACAACTTCTTCTTTGTATTTGCTTTTTAATCTTGGTGTAGCCATTATTTAATCTCCTCTCCTGAAATTTTAGCAACTCTAACTAATTTACCATCTGCGTTAAGTTTACGACCTACGCGGGTAGCTTTACCAGATTTTGGATCAACCAACATCAAGTTAGAAATGTGAAGAGCAGCTTCTTTTTTAATAATACCACCGTTAGGATTAGCAGCATTTGGTTTAGTATGTTTAGATACTAAATTAACGCCTTCTACAATGGCTCTGTTTTTATCTATTTGTACTGAAAGTACTTTTCCTTGTTGACCTTTTGAATCGCCAGCAATTACTTTAACTAAATCTCCTGTGCGGATTTTAAGTTTTGATGGTGTATTTACTTTGTTTCCCATTTTATAATACCTCCGGTGCTAATGATACAATTTTCATGAATTGTTTTTCACGTAGTTCTCTCGCAACCGGGCCAAAGATACGTGTACCTCTTGGCTCATCCTGTGCGTTCAATAATACAGCTGCATTATCGTCAAAACGGATATAAGAACCATCTTTACGACGGATTTCTTTTTTAGTTCTTACAACAACTGCTTTAGAAACTGTACCTTTTTTAATGTTACCAGAAGGTAACGCGCTTTTTACGGTAACAACTACTTTATCACCAATTGAAGCATAACGTTTGCCGGTTCCACCTAGCACGCGAATTACCAATACTTCTTTTGCGCCGCTGTTATCAGCAACGTTTAATCTCGATTCCTGTTGTACCATCTTATTTAGCTCTTTCTAAAATTTGTACCAATCTCCAGTTCTTGTTTTTACTCAAAGGACGAGTTTCCATAATCAATACTGTATCACCGATACCGCATTCATTTTTCTCGTCGTGAGCCATAAATTTGGTAGTTTTCTTTACGAACTTACCATAAATCGGGTGTTTTACTTTACGCTCAACGCTCACTACAACAGATTTATCCATCTTGTTGCTTACCACTAACCCCGTTCTTGTTTTTCTTAATTGTCTTTCCATGACTCTCGAATTATTTAGTTTCAGTAGCTGACTCAGTGTTTTTCACTTTAGTCAACTCAGTGTTTAAACGGGCTATGTCTTTCCTTACTTTTGCAATGCGCGAAGGATTTTCGATAGCTGAAATAGTGTGAGCGAACTTTAATTTTGATAAGTTCTCTTTTTCTTCCGCAATCTTAGCTACTAATTCTTCTTTTGAAAGCCCTGTGATTTCTGAATTTTTCATT